>Ga0315295_10000063_pt1 | contig 86949 bp, 69 predicted proteins | sample YL17G14_0_MG_FD_204453 | JGI IMG/M metagenome (GOLD analysis project Ga0315295, IMG submission 204453) | Sediment microbial communities from Yellowstone Lake, YNP, Wyoming, USA - YL17G14_0 | ecosystem: Environmental > Aquatic > Freshwater > Lake > Sediment | place: USA: Wyoming | collected... | reverse complement strand
ATTGGACGAGGCCAAAAAGGTCGGGGCCAAGGGGATAAACGTGGCCGGAACATGCTGCACCGCCAACGAGCTATTGATGCGGCACGGCATACCCATCGCCGGCAACTTCCTCAATCAGGAACTGGTCATTGCCACCGGAGCGATAGAGCTAATGGCCGTTGACGTCCAGTGTGTGATGCAGGGCTTGACCAACGTTGTAAAATGCTATCACACCAAGCTGGTGACGACGGCCGACAAGGCCAAAATGCCTGGCGTGCAGCACATAACGATCAAAGAGAGAACTGCACTCAAAACCGCTAAAGAGCTGGTCAGAATGGCCATCGACAACTATAAGAATCGCGGTGAAATCTATATTCCCAAAGATAAGAAACCGGCGGTGGGTGGCTTCAGTTTCGAGTCCATCAACTACATGTTAGGCGGGCGCTTCCGCGCAAGCTTCCGGCCTCTCAACGATAACATCATCAACGGCAGAATCCGGGGTATCGTGGGCGTCGTCGGTTGCACAAACCCCAAAATACCGCAGGACTGGACGCACACGACCCTGACGCGAGAGCTGATCAAAAGAGACATTCTGGTGCTGACCACCGGCTGTGCGACGATTGCGTGCGCCAAACAAGGCCTGACCAATCCAAAGGAGGCGCTGGAAATGGCCGGCCCCGGTCTGAGGGAAGTCTGCGAAGCGGTAGGCATCGCACCGGTGCTGACCTGCGGCAGTTGCGTGGACAACAGCCGCTTGTTGGTTTCGTGCAGTGAGCTGGTCCGCGAAGGCGGTCTCGGACAGGATATCTCAGAGCTGCCCGTGGCCGGGGCGTGCCTTGAATCTGTCAGTGAAAAGGCACTGGCTATCGGTCAGTACTTCGTCGCCAGCGGGGCGCTTGTCGTGTTCGCGAAGGAAATCATGCCCATCTTCGGCAGCGAAAACGTCAGCGATTATCTGCTCAACGGAATCGAAAAAGATACGGGCGGTCATTGGGCGGTTGAGTCTGACCCGTTCAAGGCCGCGGAGATGATACTGGAGCATATCGAGAGCAAGCGAGACGCCCTGGGCATAAACAAGGAGAAAGAACGCAAGCTCTATGATATGGCGGACCGGCGTGCTCTGGCTATAGAATGAGGCGAGGGCCGTATCCTTGAACCACATCCCGGGGTGACCAGAAGTAAGTATGGAGAATTGAGAATCGAAGAAAGGTGAGTCTATGTCAAAAATTATTGCGTCAGCGGCCATCCGGGGCGCTCACAAAATAGCGAAACAGGCGGAGGACATCCTGTCTCGCGCCATCAAAGAAAAAGGGCAAGATTGCCGCGTCGAGTTTCCGAATACCGGTTATTACATCCCGATTATCTACTCCATGACCGGTATAGCCGTCGAGAAGCTGGCTGACTTTCAGGAAGTGATGCAGGAAATCAAAAGCCTTCTTCCCCCGCCCGTCGATGAGGACTTGTGGGTACCCTACCTCGGTCAGGCCCTTGACGCCGGCATGGCAACGCTCTTTGCCGAGGAGATTATCGAAGCCTGCAAGTATCTTATCGGACCCAACCCGGTGGATGACATCTGGCTCGGAGCCGCCGATGACGTGATCCTCCGCGAACGCGGCATTCAGTTTGTGGATGGCACAGCTCCTGGTTTCGCAGCCATCGTTGGAGCCGCTCCGGACGTGGAAACGGCAGTAACTATTGCCCGAAAATTGCAGGAACGCTGTCTATATGTCTTCATGTCGGCTCATAATAACGGCACAACCTTTGCTCAGCAGCTCGTCGAAGGCGGCGTCCAGTTAGGGTGGGAAACACGCCTGGTGCCGTTCGGCCGGGAAATTACTTCCGCTATCTATTCACTCGGTTTTGCCAGCAGGGCCGCGCTGAGCTTCGGCGGCGTCCAAGCCGGTGATTTCAGACGCAATCTGCTCTACAACAAGAACAGAATTTTTGCCTTTGTTTTGGCGATGGGCGAGGTCACGGATGAATGGTATGCCACAGCCGCCGGGGCGATCAATTACGGCTTCCCGACCATTGCCGACTCGGACATTCCGGAGATTCTGCCTACCGGCGTCTGCACATACGAGCACGTGGTTTCCAGAATTCCCCACGATCAGATCGTGGAAAAGGCCATTGAAGTACGCGGCCTGAAGATCAAAATAACGGAAATACCTATCCCGGTCGCGGTCAGCCCCGCTTTTGAGGGCGAGCGCATCCGCAAGGAAGAGATGCATTGCGAATTCGGCGGCCAGAGAACACCCGCCTTTGAATGGGTTCGAAAGCGCGACATCAGCGAGGTCGAGGACGGCGCCGTTGAAGTCGTGGGGCCGGACAGTGATTCGGTTGAAGACGGCGGAAAGCTGCCGCTGGGAATCATCGTTGAAATAGCCGGCAGAAAGATGCAGGAGGATTTTGAGCCCGTGCTGGAGCGGCAAATCCATACGTTCTTGAACGAAGCCCAGGGAATCTGGCACATGGGCCAGAGGGACATCAACTGGGTGCGAATCAGCAAGAACGCGGCCAAGGCGGGCTTCAAACTCGAACACATCGGCAAGCTCCTGCACGCAAAATATCACGACCAATATTCGAGTATTGTCGATAAGGTGCAGGTCAAGATATACACGGACGAAAAGCAGGTTGTGGCGCTGCGCCAGCAGGCCCAGGCGGTATATATTGAGCGGGATGCGCGATTGGCAGGGATGCAGGACGAAGACGTAGAAACCTTCTATTCCTGCCTCCTGTGCCAGAGTTTCGCTCCGAACCACGTGTGCGTCGTTTCTCCGGAACGGCCCGGTTTGTGCGGGGCCTATAGCTGGCTGGACTGCCGGGCGGCTTTCGAGATTACCCCCTCGGGCCCCAACCAGCCTATTTCGAAAGGCACTTGCATCGAGCCAACCATCGGCCAGTGGGACAGGGTCAACGCATTTGTCGTCAAAGCGAGCGGCAGTAACATCGAGCGAATGAGCCAGTACAGCATGATTGTCGATCCAATGACGTCCTGCGGCTGCTTCGAGTGCATCGCCGCCGTGCTGCCCTCGACGGGAGGAATCATGATCGTCAACAGAGAGTTTACCGAGATGACGCCGTGCGGGATGAAGTTTTCGACGCTGGCCGGCACGGTCGGCGGCGGTCAGCAGACACCAGGCTTCATCGGACATTCGAAGCATTACATCAACTCGAAAAAGTTTATCGCTGCCGAAGGCGGAATTCAGCGAATCGTATGGATGCCCAAGATGCTCAAGGAAGAAATCAAAGACACTTTCACCAAGAGAGCCGCAGAGCTTGGCCTGGGCGAGGATTTCCTGGCCAGGATCGCCGACGAAACCACCGCCACGACTGAGGAAGAGGTACTTGAATTTATCACCAGGAAGGAGCATCCCGTGACGGCTCTGCAACCCATGTTCTAAACCAGCGGAAAGTGGAAGACGGGTAATAAGACCTTACAAAGAAAGGATAAATGCTATGGCTCTGACCGGATTAGAGATCTTCAAACTTTTGCCGAAAACCAACTGCAAGAAGTGCGGTATGCCGACGTGTCTGGCGTTTGCCATGGCGCTTGCTCAGAAGCGCGGCAAACTCGATGATTGCCCGGATGTATCCCAGGAGGCAAAAGACAAACTCGCTGCTGCTGCGGCCCCGCCAATGCGTAAAGTGGTCTTAGGCGCCAGCGAAGCTCAGGTGCATATCGGGCAGGAGACGGTCATGTTCCGGCATGAAGAGAAATTTTACAATCCCACGGTGCTTGCAGTAACGATCTCTGACAAACTGACGGGCACGGACTTGAAGAAGCGTATCGACACCGTTAACTCGCTGCAGTTCGAGCGGGTCGGCACGAATATTGGGGTCGGCGCCGTCGCCGTTGTCAACGATAGCGGGTCAGCCGATGCGTTTGCTTCGGCCTGCGCGGCGGTTAAGGCCGGCAGCCAGCTTCCCCTCATTCTGGTCACAAAGTCCCCTAAAGCCATGGCGGCCGCGGTTAGCCGGGTTAAGGACAGGGTTCCATTGCTCGCATGGGCCGAGCCGAATACGGCTGATGATATGGCAAAAATCGCCAAGGAGAACGGCTGCCCTCTGGTGGCGAGAGCCGAATCCATAGATGCCCTTGCTACCCTTACCGAAATAATCAAGGCTCAGGGAGTCGAGGATATCGTCCTATCGACTCCGGCTGGAGCGGGCCTGCGCGAGCAGTTGTTTGCCCTGTCAAAAATGCGGGCTCTGGCGCTGAAAAAAGTCTTCAGGCCGCTGGGCTATCCCACAATCTCTTTCTTAAGCGATGGCGCCGCAGACACGCAAATGGCTGCCGCCGTAGCTCTGATCTGCAAATACTCCGGTATCGTCGTGGTGGACACCGCTGAGCCTTATGCGCTTTTGCCCATGCTCACGGCGGTAATGAATATCTTCACCGATCCACAAAAGCCCGTCCAGGTGGAGCCGAAAGTGTACGCCATCGGCGAACCCGACGCCAACTCGCCGCTGATGTTCACGACCAACTTCTCCTTGACGTACTACACCGTCGAATCGGACGTTGAAGCCAGTAGAATCCCAAGCTATATCCTTGTGGTGGATACCGAAGGAACCAGCGTGCTGACGGCTTACTCCGGAGACAAACTCAACGAGAAGATTGTGTCCGAAGCCATGACCAAATTCGGCGTGGATAAGCTGGTCAAGCATCGCAAGCTCATCATACCCGGTTACGTCGCCGTGATGAGCGGCAAGCTCGAAGAAGCAACAAACTGGGAGATTCTGGTCGGCCCGCGAGAGTGTTCCATGCTGCCCAAGTATCTGCAGGAGGTCTGGAATTGACTGGGTGGACGAGCGGGTCCGTCAGATCACGAGCCTAATCGCGCCTCGACCCATCCACATACCAATGGAAAGCAACGGGAAGAAAAAATGCACTGTCCGTTTTGAGCCGAGCGGCCTGGCCATCACCGTGCCGGTCGGAACGGTCCTGCTTGAGGCCGCGCACAAGGCCGGTATCTATCTCAACAGCATTTGCGGCGGTGACGGTTATTGCGGCAAATGCAAAGTAGCCATCGATGAAGGACAATTCCAGAGCAGGCCCACGACCCTCCTGACGCCGGAGGAGATACGCCAGAACATCGTTCTGGCGTGCCAGACTAAAGTGCTCTCCGACATGCGTTTGACCGTACCAAAGTCCCACACGCTGGAAGCCAGTCAGATTCTGATGGACGCGGACGCGCACCGCTTCAGCGAGCTTGCAGGTGACGTCCGGGCCGGTATATTCAAGTTCGATCCTTTGGTGCGGAAGATTTTCGCCGAAATGGCGCCGCCAACCGTCCACGACCACACGGCCGACCACGAGCGATTATATCTGGCTATACGCCGGCATATCGACGCGCCCATTATGCAAACCGGTTTTCGCGTTCTCCAGAAGCTCTCCGGTTTGCTGCAGCGCTGCAATTATAAGGCGACCGTCACGATAGGCCGGCGAGGCCGAACAACGGAGGTCATCGAAGTCGAGCCGGGCGACCGGTCCAGGAGTAATTTCGCCGTAGCCGTCGATCTGGGCACGACAACCGTCGTGGCGCACCTGGTCGATTTAACTACGGCCCAGACAATGGACAAAGAGGCCACCTACAACAGTCAGATCAACTTCGGGGATGACTACATCCGGCGGATTATCTATGCCGAGGAAAACGACGCATTTGACGAAATGCAGAATCGCATTGTCCAGGACGTCAATAGTCTTATCGTGACGTTAGCTACAAGGCAGAAGGTCGATCTGCACGAAATAAGCACGGTAATATGTGCCGGCAACACGGCCATGATTCATTTCCTGCTGAATCTCGACACGACGCGAATCCGCAGAGAACCCTATGTTGCCTCGGCGGGTTTTGTGCCGCCCATTCGGGCCGCAGAAGCAGGAATCCAGATCAACAAACGCGGATTATTGTATTGTCTGCCGGGCGTAGCCGCGTACGTGGGTAGCGACATCGTAGCGGGAGTATTGGCGACGCGAATCTTCACCAAGGACGGCATCCACCTATTTGCCGATATTGGAACAAACGGCGAGGTAGTGCTCGGCAACCGCGACTGGCTGGTCTGTGCCTCCAGCTCGGCGGGGCCAGCCTTCGAGGGCAGCGGCGTCAAACATGGGATGAGGGCCGGGGCCGGCGCCATTGAAAAAGTGGCGATTCATGATGATTTTTCCATCGAATTGAAGACCATCGGCAACACCCCGCCGGTCGGGATTTGCGGCTCAGGTCTCCTGGACACCCTTGCTGAGCTCTTCATGAACGGCTTGATCGACCGAACGGGCCGATTCCGGGCCGACGGCCAGACGGGATTGTCTCAGGGAGAAGAGGGTTGGCAGTTTCAACTGGCCCCAGAGGGGAACGGCCACCACGAAATCGTCATTACACAGCCGGACATTGATAACCTCGTTCGGTCAAAAGCGGGTGTCTTTGCCGCCATCCGGGTGCTCATGGAGTCCACCCAGACCAGGCCGCAGGACCTGGAGGCGGTGTATCTGGCCGGCGGATTCGGAAACTTCCTGAACGTTCAGCAGGCTGTAACGATCGGCATGCTTCCCGATATACCGCTTGAGAAGATACAATTTGTTGGAAACACCTCCATTGCGGGCGCCAAGACCGTCCTGTTGAGCCGCAAAGCCCTCGAAACAGCAGAGAAAATCGCCCAAAGCATGACGTACTTTGACCTGATGAGCCACCCAGGATATATGGACGAATTTACCAGAGCCAGGTTCCTGCCGCATACGGACTTATCCCTTTTTCCCTCGGTAAAAAAGATGAGCTATTCGGTGTGAAGCCATAACGGGCATTTTGTCATGCCCGAGCCTTGACAGGAGACATTAGTTTTGAGCACAACAGTTGCGATAAGTGGAAAAGGCGGTTCCGGCAAGACGACTCTGGCCGCCATGCTCATCCGGCTTCTGCGCGAACAGGCTAACAAGGGCGGCATTTTGGGCGTCGATGCGGATCCCAATTCTTGTCTGGGACTGGCACTCGGAGTCGAGCCGGCCGGTATCGTCGCGGACATCCGTGAAAAGACACGGGCCCAGGCGCCAAGTAACGCGGGCATGGACAAAGTCCGTTCGGTCGAATATGGCATTCAGCAGGCCATTACCGAGGCCGACGGATTCGATTTGCTGACTATGGGCCGGCCGGAAGGGCCGAGCTGCTATTGTGCCGTAAACAACTTGCTGCGAAAATTCCTGGACCAGCTCAGCTCGCAGTACCAGTTCGTGGTCGTGGACAATGAGGCGGGAATGGAGCATCTTTCCCGGCGGACCACCAACAACGTTGACATGCTGTGCATCGTGGCCGAACCTACTTCCGTAGGCGCCGTAACGGCCAGGAGAATCTTCGATCTGGCCGGGAAATTGCCGATAGCCGTCAAACAAATCGGCGTGGTGTGGAGCAGGGCCGACCAGAGCAGAGAATTAAACGGGATAGACATTCTTGGCTATATTCCTTATGATAAGGCCGTCTCCGACGCATCGATGCAGGGCAAGACGGTCTTCGACCTTCAGGACGACAGCCCGGCCCTGGCGGCTGCCCGCAAGATACTCGAACGTATATTAGTTTTGAATTCGTGATGGACTATAAGATATTTTTGGAGAATGTGAGATGCCAGTCCCTGAAATTGCAGAAAGTTTTACCGGTTCGGTGAACCGCGTCACACTCGGCGCGACCAAAAATAATGGCGGCACGCGAAACTCAACTGTTACTGTGGGCGGAGCACGAAACATGGTTTATGGCGGTTCCCCGAATGATGCAGGGGAAAAGCCCGTGATTGCCATGGACGTGCTCGATACCCGGCCGGAAGACTGGCCTGACGCCCTGATTGAACCTTATAAAAACGTTCTCGACAGCCCGGGCGATTGGGCAAAAAAATGCGTGGAAGAATTCGGAGCAGAGCTTATCTGCATTAAGTTCGAAGGTATTCACCCCGACAAGGGCGACAAGGACGCCGCTCACGCCGTCAAAGTTACGCAAGAGGTACTCAAGGCGGTCGGCGTGCCTCTTGTGCTGTGGAGCTGTGGATACGACGAAAAAGACAACCAGGTCATGCCCAAGGTCAGCGGCGCCGCAAAGGGCGAGAACTGCCTGATCGGATCCGTCACGGAGGACAATTACAAATCCTTGACCGCCATTGCCCTTGCCGACGGACACTTCCTCATTACCGAGGCGCCTCTGGATATCAACATCGCCAAGCAGGTGAATATCCTGGCCTCCGATATGGGCTTTCCACTTGAACGGATTGTGACGTTCCAGTCAACCGGTGCGCTGGGCTATGGAATCGAGTACGCCTATTCTATTCAGGAGCGCCAGCGTCAGGCGGCTCTGGCCGGAGATAAGATGATGGCAATGCCGGCGATTTGTGACGTCGGGTACGAATCCTGGCGAGCCAAAGAGGCGAAGCTGACAGACGCTCCCGGCTGGGGCGCTGCCGCCGACCGCGGACCGATGTGGGAAGCCGCCACCGCCGTATGTCTGCTGCAGGCCGGCGTCGATATTATTCGCATGCGCCATCCCCGGGCGGTTGCCGCCGTCAAAAGCTTTATTGATCAACTGCGGTAAAAAAATAACTCATAGGGGCAAGCCGCCGCGTCGGCCCGTAGAGAACGCTGAGCCGCCCCCGCAACCAGAAAGGAAAGAATTGCCATGATAATAATTGCAGAACGAATTAACGGAATGTTTACCAACATCAAGCAGGCTATCGCGGACAAAGACAAGAAGGTCATCCAGGAACTGGCACGCACACAGACCGAAGCCGGCGCCAACTACCTGGACGTGAACGTCGGCACGGCCGCCGCGGACCAGGCCGGGGCCATGCAGTGGCTAGTCGAGACCATCCAGGAGACGTGCTCGACGCCGCTGAGCCTCGATTCGCAAAAACCCGCAGTCATCGCCGCCGGGCTAAAGGTCATCAACGCCGAGAACGGCGTGATCCTGAATTCGACGCCTCTGAACAAGAAAACGGACGAAGAAATATTTGATAAGTACATGGAGATGGCCGACCAGGCCGGGCCCAAGGCGAGTATTATCACTTTGACAATGGACAAGAGCGGCGTGCCGCAGGACATCGACACGCGCGTGGCGGTAGCGGCGAACATCCTTTCGAAGGCAATGGAAAAGGGCTTCGACACTCAGAGACTGTTCATCGACCCGATCATTCTGCCGGTCAAGGTCCCGAACGCTCAGGTTCAGCCGGGCAATATTCTCTCAGCCATAAACCAGATAAGATTCCTTTCCGAGCCGGCGCCGCACATGACAATCGGCTTGTCGAACCTCTCTCAGGGCGCCTCGGAAAGAAGCCTCATTAACCGCACGTTCCTGGCAATGGCCGTCTCTCACGGCCTGGACTCGGCGATTGTCGACGTGCTGGACGAAAAACTGATGAATGTGCTGGCCGCGGCCGAGATGCTGATGAACAAACAAATTTACTCCGATTCATTCCTCAAGGTGTACGGCGGCACGAAGTAATAGCCACCGCTTTTTTCCGCTCTCGAAGCAGGCCTTTGTGTCCGGGCACTCATTCCGGACCAAAGGCCTCTTTTCTACCAAGCCTCAAGACTTATGGCTTGAGCTGCGCTTTCAGTGAGTCAACCAGCTCGATTGTTTTATCGGCGGCCTGTCCAGCCGGGACCATTTGGGCTTGTGATTCACGGCGAAGCTTTATCTCGACGTTGCCTTCCGCAAGTGACTTCTTGCCTACGGTGACCCGGACCGGAATGCCAATCAAATCGGCGTCCTTGAATTTTGCCCCGCCGCGTAAGACCCTGTCGTCCAGCAGAACATCTACCCCCCTGCCGCCCAATTGCTGATAGATACTCTCGGCGGCTTTGGCAACTTCTGCGTCCTCTTGATTCACACAGGTCACAATAACCTCGAACGGAGCGATGCTGATCGGCCAGATGATGCCGTTTTCGTCATTGCCCAGCTCGATCGCGGAGGCGAAAATGCGGTTTATGCCGATACCGTAGCAGCCCATAATACAGGCATTCTCGTTTCCTGCCTCGTCGAGAAATTTCGCGCCGAGTTTCTCGCTGTACTTGGTTCCGAGCTTGAAGACCTGGCCCACTTCGATGCCCTTCTTGAACAGCAGCTTCCTGCCGCCGTGCGTATCGCCCTGGTGGGCAAAGCGTATGTCTGTAACGATGACATTTTCGCCCTCCAGCGGGAAGTCCCTGCCCGGCACAATATTCCTGACGTGATAGTCCGTCTTATTAGCGCCGGCGACACCCATCGCCATCGCTGCAACCGAATGGTCGATGACCATCGCTGCAACCTTACCGGCTATCCCGACCGGTCCGGCGAAGCCGACTTTCGCCCCGGTCACTCTTCCAATGACCGATTCCTCGGCTAACTCGATGTGCTTACCGCCAATCGCGTGCGAAAGCTTTTCCGTATTCAATTCGTGGTCGCCGCGAACCAGCGCGGCGACTGCATCGGCCCCCGCACTGTAGATAAGCGTCTTTATCATGTCTTTCGGCTCAGTCCCCAGGAAGGCGCAGACCGCCTCGATAGTGCCGACACCGGGGGTGTGGACTTCCTCCATCGGCGGCAGCCCTCGTCCCTCGTCCATCGTCCTTCGCCCCTCGTCTCTTGGCGTTGGGTCAACGGCGGCCCTTTCCAGATTGGCGGCGTATGAGCCGTCTTCGGCGTAAACGATGGTGTCCTCGCCCGATTCACAGGGTATCGTAAACTGGTGTGAGTCGGAGCCGCCCATTTCCCCCACTTCTGCTTCAACGATGATGTATTCGAGCCCGCATCGCCTGAAGACCCGGCAATAAGCGTCGTACATCGCCTTGTAGGTCTGGTCGAGCCCCTCCCGGCTGGCATGGAAGCTATAGGCGTCTTTCATAATAAACTCACGCGAGCGGATGGGCCCAAACCGCGGGCGAAATTCATCGCGGTATTTGGCGCTGATTTGATACAGATTGATCGGCATTTGCTTGTACGATTTTATCTCCCCGGCTGCGAGGTATGTAACAACTTCCTCAGCGGTCGGGCCCAGAACGTTTCCCTTGCCATGCCTGTCTTCTAAATGAAACATGGTTGGACCGTAATCGATACTGCGCCCGGTTTTCTGCCAAAGCTCGAGCGGCTGCATGGACGGAACCAGAATTTCCTGAGCACCCGCCCCATTCATTTCGTCGCGGACGATTGCGATAATCTTCAAAAGGCTGCGCCAGCCGAGCGGCAGATACGTATATGTGCCGCTGGCGACCTTGCGAGCCAAACCTGCACGAATCATCAATTGATGGCTGATGCACTCTGCATCCGCAGGAGTTTCCTTCACCGTTGGTATAAACGTCTGGCTGTATCTCATATCTTCGTCCCTTGTGGTCTGCAAATCCTGCTCGTGCTGCGCAGCATATCTGCTATGCAGAACGTCAAATGACCTTCGCATCGGCTCATAACCGGCTAAACATAGAGGGTCTTTATAGTCCAAAGGACCGCCGCTTGCAAGGATATTCCCCGGCCTTCTGCAAACGCCCCAATAGTCAGAATTTTCTGCGAATTTCTTTGCAAAATGCCCTGCCGATGATAAACTAACCACCTTGTTATTTTACGGTTAGAAACCAGGGCGATTAGCTCAGTTGGTAGAGCAGCTGACTCTTAATCAGCGGGTCACAGGTTCAAGTCCTGTATCGCCCACTGGACATCATGTCTGATGGAGCGTCTTTTTGTGGAAACAATGCAAACTGACGCTCATAACTTCGTGCCGGTTTTTAGAATTGCGATGATCTCGTTGAGGGCTAATTTCATAGCCAGCCTTCCGTTTGCCGCTTTGGGGGAGCCTCCGCCTTTTCCGCCGGTGGCATTCTGGATTCGATTGAGGATTTCTCTGGCATCGCCTTGGCCGGAACAGACCGCAATGTTCAGGCCGCTGACTACAACGCCGGAACCGCCAATCGCCTCGGCGATCATGGCGGCGAGCTTCGTCAACAACGCCGTGGGTACATCCGTAACTTGTATGCCAACCTTGGACGATTCGACCTCGACGATTTGAGCCGATTCAACAAGGCCGGGCAGCAACAGGGACCACAACCGCTCTATTTCTTTACTCAGCTCACCGGCACGATCCAGGGCCTTTTGGAGCTGGGCGGGCAGGTCCGCCGTCGAGCAGCCGGCGACCTTCCTAAGCTCCCGCAGAACGGAGCTTTCGAGCTGGGAATGTTCAATCGCCCTGCCGCCGGCGAGGAAGGCCATGCGCGTTCCTTCCTTTTTGTTCTCGATACTGAGTATCCTGATGATTCCAATTTGACCGGTCGAACGAAGGTGAGCGCCGCAGCAGGCCGATTTGTCATAATCGCCGATTTTCACCACGCGGATCGTGTCCGATTCAATCTTTCCGGAAGCACTCCTGGCCCGCACATCCGTATCATTAAACACCGTCTCAACCGGAATATCGAGGCAGACGGCCTCCATCGACCGGCGCTCGATCGCGGCTGCAACCTCCCAGTCGATTTTGCTGCCGAAATCAACGGTGGATTTCTCCAGCCCGATATGGACGCCGGTTGTCCGCAGGCCAAAGTGCTTTTCGGCAATTCCTGATATGATGTGCTGAGCCGTATGCTGCGTGGCTGTATAGAGCCTGTGCTGCTTGTCTATATGCGCGATATATTTTCCGTCCGGCAGCGGGCTGTCAAGCGTATGAACGATCCGCCCATCAACCATTTCGACGTTGCAAACCGTCGCCTGACCGATTGTGCCCTTATCGGCGGGCTGTCCTCCCTCATCGGGATGAAAGATGAGTGGCTGGATAGTAACCTTGCAGCCGGCAAGCGTTTTGACTTCGACTTCAACTTCAAAAGTATCAGGATTTGTCCAGTACAGTCTCTCCATAATTTGGATTTTAACATATAGCATTACTTTTGACCAAGCCACTAAAAAAAGAGTGACAGCCGCACAAAAAATCCCGATAATTCCGCCAAACAGACAGCTTGAAGGGGTTATACGCAATGCAATTGAAAATCTGGTTTTTGGAAACGCGGCCGCAATTTCTTGTGCTCTCGGTCATTTTGGTTCTGTTAGGTACGGCTATCGCCGGAAACGAAGGTCACTTTGACTGGCTGCGATTCGTCCTGACGACCATCGGCCTGGTCCTGGCTCACGCCAGCGTCAACGTGCTCAATGATTACTCGGATTACAAGACCGGCATCGATCTGGAAACGACGCGAACGCCCTTCTCCGGCGGCAGCGGCATCCTGCCTGCGAAACTTATGCAGCCGGAATCCGCCTACAAATTCGGTGTCGGCTGCCTGCTGGTTGCTCTGGTGATTGGTCTTTATCTGACATACGTCTCCGGCTGGCTGCTGTTGCCGCTGATCATTTTGGGTGGCCCGGTTATCTACTTTTACACGTCCCACCTGACGAAATGGCTGGTTGGAGAACTCTGGGCCGGCCTGGGCCTCGGGACCCTGCCGGTCTTAGGGACGTATTTCGTTCAGGCCGGCCACTATAGCGCCGGAGCGATCATCGCTGCGCTGGCGCCGGGATTTCTGACGGCGAATCTGCTTTTTCTCAACGAATTCCCCGACGTTCGGGCGGATACGAAAGGCGGCCGCTTTCACTTAGTGATCGCGTTGGGCACGAAAAGAGCAGCGTTATTGTATGCCGGACTGACGGCAATGGCATATCTGTGCATTCTTGGCGGCGTTTTCTCCAAACTTATGCCGGCCCTGAGCCTCATAGGGCTTTTATCTATGCCGCTCGCCCTGAAAGCCATCGGCATAACGTTGAAACAACACGATAATCCGCAGGAAATGGTCCCCGCCCTCAAAACAAACGTACAGACAATCCTCTCGACGGATGCTCTGCTGGCCCTGGCTTACTTGCTGAACAGCTTCCAGTGAGATTCGCTTTCACTTGCCCGACTGTAATTCGAGAGCCTTGCGCTCCACCTGCGACCACACGCGGAAGAAATTCTCGCAGCAAATCTTTTTGATGTCTTTCTGCGAATATCTCTTTTTCAGAAACTCGCCAATCAAATTCGGATAGCAGGAAACGTCCTCCAGGCCGTTGGGCAGATTGTCACCGACGCCATCGAAGTCAGAACCCAGGCCCACGTAGTCTATCCCGACCAACTGCACGACATGATCGATGTTGGCGACGACGTCGGAAATGTCGGCCTCACTGAAGGGATGCTGCTTCGCGTATTCTTCGGCGTATTTCTCTTTTGCCTCGCCTTTTAAGTGATGGGCCTCAACATACTCTCTTATGAGCTTTCTTTGCTCTGTAAATTCCCTGTTCACCTTTCCATTGACAAACATGGAGCCGAAATTTATCTGCATTACGCCTCCCTTTTTCGCCAGCAGTTTTATCATCTCGTCATCCATGTTGCGCTCGCAGCCCGGCGTAAAACAGCGGCACGCTGAATGCGTCGCTACGGCGGGGGCTTTCGAAAGCTCCATAATCTGATAGAACGTCTCATCGGAAACGTGTGAAACATCGACAATCATTCCCATGCGATTCATTTCAGCTACGACTTTCACTCCGAAGGGGCTCAGGCCGTTCCATTTTCGTTTTTCGTCAAAGGACGAATCGCAAATATGATTGCACTTCGAATGCGCCAGCGTAATGTAGCGAATGCCGCGATCGTAAAAGTGCTTCACGTTGGCCAGATTCCCCTCGATGGCCGAGCCATTTTCAATTCCCATCGCCAGAGAAATTCTGCCGCCGCCAAACTGCTTCTTTATATCCGCGACGGACCGGGCCAGAACAAACTGATCCGGCCAGGTCTTTGCGAAACCCTCCACCATGTCAATCGTCTCGTTGGTAAAAGCGTACGCCCCCCCCTCCTCTTCGTATTCCGCAGGGACATAAACCGCCATAAATACCGCATCCAGACCGCCCTTTCTGGCCCTGAAATAGTCAAAATCTCCGTGCTCGGTTGGCTTTGAAATATCCTCCATCTTCTTTTTAAGCCGATAGGGCACATCCTGGTGGGTATCGACAATGATAATCTTTTGAGCCAGCTCATTTGCTTTCATTTTTACCTCATCACTTGACGCCGTGGCGACCCGTTGCTGACAACCGCCGAATAGCGCCGCCGTCAACAGAACCACAACTAACAGCCAAATCTTCATACTATCATTCAACCGCTAATCCAACGATGATTTTCTCCATAGCCTTGAGTGAGGACTGGTAAATCCCATCGAAATAGTCGTACAACAATTTGCCCGTCGCCGTCTTGTCTTTTGCGTACGACCGGCGGGCGGCTTCTTCAATTGCTCCTTGTCGGGAAAACGCGTTCTTTTCGATTTCTTCGGCCCGGGCCCTTACCTGCGCGACTACCGCTGGTGAGGCATGGTTGACCTTGTCATGAAAATTGGAGAAGGCCCAAAAAGCTCGCAGCGCATCGGCCTTGAAAGGAGAGCTCACCTGGGCGTCGTAAAATACCGCCGAGGGCTGTTGCGATTCTGAGCTAAATCCTGCCGGAAAATCTGAGATACCGAAGTGAAAGGGAATGTAGAACGACGTGCCGGGCGAAGCGAGGCAAACCCAGTAAACGATTCCAATATCCAGAGGCATGTTTGCCCGCAACTGGGCCACGAAGCTGGTTTGAGTCGCGCCACTGCAAATGCGGCAGATACCTTCATCCGTACTGACGGGCGGCAAGGAAGAGTCGATTGTTTTGCTCTCGTTGTCATGGCGAAGAACCTGCATGAGCATTGCCACGCTCACTTGTTGTCTGGGCACAACGGCAAAGAGCAACGTCCGGCCGACCGCAATAGGCGCGGCGGAGACATAGTTCAGGCCGGTCCGCTGTCTATTCAGGTTGGATGGATGCGAAGCAGCCGCCGGGTTGGCATAAGCGGAAGCGAAGTCAAACGGCCCATCCTTTTGCGGGTCGTACCAGCCCTTTGATTGGGCGTATTTGATGATATCATCGGAGCCGAGAAAGTTGTGTCCATCGGATAAGTCAACCTGGCGTATCGTATAGGTATTAGCGACCATCGCCACCTCATTATCACTGACCCGCTGAGCCAGCCAGTGCTTTCCGTTGACCGCACAGAAAAGCCACCCTTCTTCGGGATCGCAGATGATGTATGTCCGGCCGGAGTCAATGTAGCCAAATCGTTCGACGAGCTTGCCGGCCAGCAAGACACCTTCGCGTGCTGTCTTTGCCCGCTCGGCCACAAGACGCCGGAGCATGTAGCCGATCCCGCCGTCAGTAATCTCAGGCCGGTCCTCGCGCGAAGGACAATTGTCCGACGCGATACTGACGCCCCACTCATTGACGTAGCTGTCGGAAAAAAGCATACCCGGCATCTCGGACCATATATACGCCCAGGTCTGTTCGACCTGATCCAACTGCCCGCCGTTGAGTAACTTTACTTTTTCACCGGGCGCGTGTGTTCGACGCGGGATTTTACGATGGTTGACAATCTGAGGCGGAGTATCGTCCTCGTTGTGGGTCATTATCACAAATCCGTCGGCCGAGGCCTTCCTGCCGACGACTATGGAAAAACATCCCTCACAGGATCCCGCCGGCAACACAACGACAAGGATCAGAACGGACACAACTACAAGTAGTACTGTCTTAACCAATGTCCTTTCTGCCATCATATCCTTTCTCCCGAACAGATTAGCGAACTATCTCAAATCGCTTGAGCTGGAAACTATACATACTCAACTTCATCGCCGTAAGACTCTCCGCCTACTGCTTTCGCAGCTCACCCTCGCTCGATGCCACGATGACGGCGCAGGATGCATCCCCGGTTATATTCACGACGGTGCGGCACATATCCAGGATGCGATCCACACCCAGGATAATGCCGATACCCTCCAGGGGCACACCGACACTATCCAGGACGATGGCCAGGGTTATCACCCCCACGGCTGGGATGCCGGCGGTGCCGATTGAAGCCAGCAAAGCAGTCAGGATGATGGTCAGTTGCTGTGACGCCGTCAAACTCATACCATAAACCTGAGCGATGAACACGGTCGCCACACCCTGATAGAGAGCGGTACCATCCATATTGATCGTGGCGCCTAACGGCAATATAAAGCTGCCTATCTCTGCCGGGACTCCTAAATTCTTTTCGGTGCATTCCATGGTGGCAGGCAAGGTAGCGGAGCTCGATGACGAGCTGAAGGCAATCAACTGGGCGGGACGAATACCTCTGAAAAACGCCCGGACGGACTGCCTGCTGAGTGTCTTGATTGCCAGAGAATAAACGATCCCCATGTGAAGAATCAGTCCCGCGACTACAACGATGGAGTACTTAAGAAGAACAAGCAAAATGCCCAGGCCAAAATCGGCAATCACCGCCGAGATGAGGGCAAACACGCCATAAGGGGCAATCTTCATAATAATGTGGACCATTTGAATCACCAGGTCGTTAATGCCCTCGAAAAAGCTTATCACCGGGCGGCTCCGCTCGGACGGAATCAGACTCAGGCATATCCCGGCCATCAGAGCAAGGAAGATAATCTGTAGCATATTGCTCTCGACAAATGCCTGCACGGGATTGGCCGGGATGATATTCATGAGAAGATCCATGATGCCTGGCTTCTTCAGGCTCGTTTCAATTTTCGTCCCCAGCTCCGTGCCGGCGCTTTGCAGCAGCTTCGTTCTCGCCTCTGCTGAAAGACCCTCGCCCGGTTTGAAGGTGTTCGCCAGGAGCAGACCAATAGTAATTGCAATAGCCGTCGTGGACACGTAGTAGGCCATAGTTTTGACGCCTATCCGGCCGAGCTTTTTCATATCGCCCAGACTGGTGGTTCCTACCAATAGAGAAGCAAAGACCAAAGGCACGACAACCATCGAGATGAGTCTGATAAATGCAGAGCCTACGGGCTTGATATACGTGAAGACAAAATCTGAAAGACCCCACCGATTGGCCAGAAGACCAAAAAGTACTCCAAACAACAATCCCAACAATATCTTGGTGTGTAGCTGAAGCCTTGACAATTTCATCGGTGCTCCCGATCATGTAGATTCTAAGTTTAGGCGCATAATAATAAAGGACGGCGCGAAAGTCAAAGAAGAACAGCCAATGGAGCAACAGCGTATGAGAAAACTGCTTGTAATACTGTGGTTTAGCGTCTTGATGGCGTGCTGCGGTTGCCAAATGCAGAGTGCCCACACTGCCCCTCTGATAGGGATTACAAGTGTATACGAGTGGGACCAGAAGAATAACTCGGCATCCACGGTTGTGGATTTTGCCTACGTCCGCGCCGTGGTTGAAAATGGCGGCGTGCCATTGGTCTTGCCGACCATCAAGAACGAAACGATCCTGCAACGGTACGTGAAGGAGTTGGACGGCCTGATACTCGTGGGCGGCGACGATATCCCCCCATCGGCATACGGTCAGGAACCCCATGAGACGGTCAAACCATTGCCGGCGCAGCGCTACGAATCCGAACGCAAGCTAATTGTCTTGTGGCTGGCCAGCGGAAAGCCCGTCCTGGGCGTGTGCCTCGGAATGCAGTTCACCAACGTCGTCTCCGGAGGTACCCTCATCCAGGATATTCCCTCGCAGGTCGGCACGAAGATCGATCACCGCAAATACCACGATGTTCAGATTGAGCCGGGTAGCTTATTAGCAAAGATCCTCGAAGCCGAGGAAGCCTCGGTTTTTTCAAACCATCATCAGGCCGTCAAAGACCTCGGTAGAGGCCTTAAAGTCATCGCCCACAGTAAAGACAACATCATCGAAGCCCTCGAACGAGTCGAAGGCGGATTTGGTCTCTTCGTCCAGTGGCACCCCGAGCAAATGAACGACATCCGGCACCGCGATGCAATCTACGGCGCACTCATTCGAGCATCAGCATCCACACGATAGGCGTTCTCTGTCCGAACACGTGCCAACAAGCCGCCCGGTTCCATTTTTCGGTGTATTCAAAACAGGCCACGATATCCCGACTATTTTGGCGAACCGCTCACTTTTATGTTGTCCACGGCCCACCACCAGTCATTGCCGGCGTCGAACAGGCCGAACGTCAAAACCACGCTCTTAGCCCACTCGGGATTATCCACGTTGACTGTGATTGTCTCGTTGGTCGAGTTGTCAGGCTTATAGTTCGGGCTGCTTGTATTAGATTCCCACCTGAGCACCTCGATAGGCTCCGAGCCATCGAAGGAAGCGGTTATATTTGCCGTCTGGTGATAGTCGTTATCATATTCGGGTCTCCAGCTCGAAGAAAACTCGAGCTGTACCGTCCCAGGGGCGCAACCGGAAATATCAATCGAGGGCGTACTGAGCCACGTATCATACGAGTCAATAGCAACGTTGTATCCTGCCGGGTGAGCAGAATCATCCCACTCGTCCGGGTCGGCCACGGCGACCGTTCCCTGTCCTAATGTGAATTCCGAACGCCTCTGGTCGCCGGCGACGCTGACCCACCAGTCCTTATTCGTGAAGGCCCATCCCGCCCATTCGGTCACGCCATCGACGGCCGGATTACCCACGCCGGGAACGCCGCTGTTATCAACTTTCCAGCCGGTGGGCGGGATATTCGTCCAGACATCCTTCGTGCCTGCAGATTCCTCTACACTCGTACCCAGGGTCACACCCTCGAAATCTTCATCAAGCAGCAGGATTCTTCCGAGAGGAATCGCAGCGGAGGCCAGGCGAATATCATCAAAATACACTTTGCCCGATCCACCAGCCGCGGGACTATTCTTCGTGCCAAAACCAATCGTAATCGTATTGACATTCTTGAGATTCACGCCCTGGTCCGCAAACGCCTTCAGGCTGGTATTCCATCCCGTCCAGATGGATATCTGCGACGCCTTCGGATTATCATTATAGACCACTGCACTCCCGTTCAGAGCAATATACATCCGCTCGGCGGCGTTATTCTTATTACCGCGGAACCAAAGCGTCAGCGTATTGACGTCACTCTCTGTCCAGTCACGAGGATAAACCAGCGTCATAGTGGCCTCGGAAGTCTTGTTGGCATTGTCGTAGCGATACGGCATCGACTGAGCGCCGCCATGGATGGCCGTCCGCTCGGCGTAAGGAGGCATATCATTACCCACCAGCGCCCCATTTGTGGTCGGCGTTGCAAAACCGTCTATCCACTTGTCGAATATCCTGTTGCTCGCAGGGTCGGGCGGATCAATGTCATTGTAAGACTCGAAATCATCCACCGCGAGGAAGTCGGCCGTCGTAAAGCTCCAGACGAGGCCCTTCACCGTACCCGTACTGTAAACCACATCCACCCGCCAGTAGTATGTACTATGCCAGACGAGTTTGCCGGGATCCAGAATCTGGTCGCCGAGTGCTTTGCTGCCTTTGTACTCGGGCGAAGCCGTTGTGGCCTTACGTACGGCCTCTTTATCCGTGCCCAGATACACCTGGTGCGAAGCGGCATTCGTCGCCGGCGTCCAGCTCAATTTTGCGGTCGTCTGGACATCCGCAGCGCCATTAGCCGGCTGCGGGTTCCCCACCGCTCCGGGCGTCGTGAATGCCCATATCTGGCCCTTATAGGTAGCGACACTGTCAAATTCATCTACTCGCCAGAAATAGACCTTCTCTGATTTGGCTGCGCTGGGCTTGTAGCTTGTGACACCCTGCGGGAGCCCTCCGGCGGCATTGCTCACAACGTCGAAATCATCGCCAAAATAAACCGTGTGCAACTTCGCACGGAAACCCGGTGTCCAGGTGAGGTTCAAATTGGTTGGATCTATGAACTGGGCGCCGTCAGCCGGCTTGGGGTCTCTGGCGGTCTTGGCAGGAACTGCAAAGCTCCAGACGCTGCCCTTGTGTACTGTCGTACCGTCGGTTTGCAATTCATCAACCCGCCAGTAGTACGTTGTGCCGGGCACCAGACCGTCGGGATAGGGGTATCCGGGAAAGCCGACGACAAAGTACGGTGAAGTCTGCTTGCCCCGGAACGTCCCGCCGGTACCATTCTTCACGTCGTCGGAATTATCGCCTAAATACACGTCGAATGAGGCCGCCTTGGCTCCCGGCTGCCAGGAAAGGTTTGCCCACGTATCATCGAGCAAGGCGCCGTCGGGCGGATTCGGCTTGGATACGCCCGGCCATCCCGTGGCGGCCAGGCTCAAGACCAAAACGAACGAAAATAAACAGATCAATTTCTTACACATGACAATCCTCCTTCAAAAAGAGTTACGTAAGAAAGTAGCCGGATCACCTTCCGGTCACATCACAACACCTGAAATGTCCAACAAGCACACCTTGATCAGCGACAACAGTCCAGTATCCTGCCTCGTATGATTTGACTATCCCCGCCTTGGTCCTTACGATATGACAAGAACTCCTTCCTAAAACCAGTGTTCGCTGTGCGCGGTGAAAAAACAGCAAGGTGAGGAGCAAAAATGCGCATCCAGCCCGAACAGGCCTCCCGACGGAACACCGGCAATTCAAAGATCTCTACGAGCTTGTTTATACCAGATGAACCGCTCGCCAGTCAAGAAGAATCTGTAGATTATCTTAATGGCTCTTGTACTTCTGCCAATAGTCGGGGAAGAATTCCTTCGCTTTGGCCTCGAGCTCCTGGTCGCTGATGGTCGTCAAACGGCCTTCGACGTCGTACTGGTCGATAACCCACCGCGCCAACTTGTGGACCCTGATTTTGTTGATGCGGTCGTCGCCTTTCAAGCCGAAGAACTCGTTGATCCAGTGCGCGACGCCGTCGGCGCCGCTTTTATCTGTAATGGCAACCCGCGGAGGCCGGTTCAACAGTTTGGTCGTGTCAAAGATATTGTAGATCCGCTCGTCCTGGCGCAGCCCGCCCGCATGAATGCCGGCCCGCGTCGTGTTGAACGCCCTGCCGACGAACGGATAATTTTCAGGAATAGGCAATCCGATGGACCGCATGTAGTCGGCCAGCTCCGTAATGGCTATCGTATCGATGCCGCATGTGCCGCCCTTGAGGGCTATATACTCGAAGATCGCCCCTTCCAGCGGTGGGTTGCCTGTGCGCTCACCGAAACCGAACAGGGTTGTGTTCACAAAGTCGCATCCATACAACCAGGCGGTCGCGCCGTTGACGTGCACCTTGTGGAAATCGTTGTGCCCGTGCCATTCCAGTCTGTCACTTGGCACGCCGCACTCGTGGTTCAGCTTGTAGATGAGCTTGGGGATGCTCCTGGGCAGCTCGGCCCCGGGATAACTTACGCCGAAGCCCATCGTGTCGCACAGCCGAATCTTGGCAGAGAGCTCATCCGGCACCTGCTCGCTCATCTCCATCAGCCGGTCCACGAACGGCAGAACGAAGCCCTCAATATCCGCACGGGTCACGTCCTCCAGGTGGCACCGCGGTCGAACACCGGCCGCAAACGCAGCGTCCACCACCTCACAGTAGCTATCGATGCACTCTTTGCGTGTGCGGAACTTGAGCTTCTGGAATATGTGATAATCCGAGCAGCTTGTCAGCATACCCGTTTCTTTCAGCCCGGCTTCTTTGACCAGACGAAAATCGCCCTTGACCGCCCGAATCCAGCCCGTGCATTCGGGGTACTTATGCCCCAGGGCCCGGCACTGATCGAGCGTCTCGCGGTCGTTCTTTGTATAAAGGAAAAATTCCGTCTGCCGCACCACGCCGTTCGGCCCGCCGATCCGCGATAGCAGGTCGTAAATGTGAACCATCTGCTCGATAGTGTAAGGAGGCATCGCCTGCTGGCCGTCGCGGAACGTTGTATCGGTGATGAATATGGACCTATCCTTGACGGCTCCGAAGTCGAACTCAATGGGCTTTCCGTCGATGTATTCGACAACCGGCCCGGTCAGATGAATCAGCGGAGGCAAATCATAAGGAAAAATATCCTCCAATAAGTTCGGTTCCTTCGTATCAATTAGACGATGCTTCTTCTTGACTTTGCTCATCGAAAGCCCTTTCTTCTTTCGCGTTACTGTCTGTTGTCCTACTGTTGGATCTCGACACCCTGCTCTTTGCAAACCTTGGTGATGAATTTAACCGCATCGCCGACCGTTTGAACGGACAGGGCGGCGTCCTCATCCATCTCGATACCGAATTCCTCTTCGAACATTGCCACCAGCTCGATAGAGTCCACGCTTTCGGCGCCAAGGTCGGCCGTAAAATTATCGCTCATTTTCACTTCATCCACGCCCAGCTTCCTGGCCGTGACGGCCTTAACACGTTCTTCTACTGTTGCCATAGATTTGACTCCCATTTGTAGGTTTATTTTATCAGCGTCTTGCGGCCTTTCTTGATAGCTGCGGTCCGTTCGGGCGACGTCATTTCAAAAACCGCATTCCACATCGCCTCCGTTTCCGGCGTCCACTTACATCCCCGCCTGCTCATGGCCGTTCTGGCCGTCTCGTACAATCGGCCTTTGCCAAAACCTTTGGTCACAATCCCTTCCACAAACCAGGCGAATGACGGAATGTATTTTGGCAATGGTTTGCCCGTGGCCATGATGATGGTCATTGCGCCCAAATACGAACCTGTGTTCAGCAGCGTGCCGATGGACGTCTTGGTATGATCGCCAATCAGCGAACCGACTTTGGTCGATCCAGTGTCGATGGATTCGCGACCGTCCAGCATCACGGAAACACTCGAATAGTCGTTCTTCAGGTCACTATTGGTTGTCAGCGCGCCCAGGTTCACCCATTCACCGACGTAGCTGTGGCCGAGGAACCCGTCATGGTACTTGTTGGAATATCCATGTATGATTGACTCCTCCACCTCGCCCCCGATCCGGCAGTAAGGTCCGATGCTATTGCCCTCCCTGCACTTGGCGCCCAGGAGGATCGATTTGCGGCCGATATAGCACGGCCCTTCAATGCGGCTGAAAGGTTGAATTACGGCGTCTTCGTCAATATAGACCGGGCCGTTGTCAGCATCGATAGTAACCATCGGATGAATCTTCGCGCCGCGCGCCACATAGACGTTCTTCTTGTTGCCCCGAATCGCGATCGGCTCCTCCACGGCGCCGTCGATTCCATTACGGTCTGCCGCCGAAAACTCAGCCGTTATCTGCTCTGGATTAGCCAACACCAGGTCCCAGGTGTACTGCCATGTAGGGACCTTGCACACAACACCTGGCAATCCCGTCTTGGCCGAAGCAATAAAACCCTCTATGTCCCGTGCCGGAAATCGCCTGGCGTCTCCTTTACTAATCCGAGCATAAATCACCCGTCCGTCTTCATTCAAGCCGATTTCACTCTTGCCCTTAGCGGAAACGTTGAAATCGCCCGCTTTGACCAAGGGGTCCACAATAATCAAATCGGCGCCACTCAGCGCAGAAACGTCATTGACAGGTCCGGATGCCAGTTTGCGATAATGTTCCGCCATGTAATCGGGAACGAAGTACGCAACGTCATCCGGCTTGATTTTGGCAACCAGCTTTTCCTTAAGGCAAGACATGCCGCATCGCAATTCCCATAGCGGCCGCCCAAGAGCCAAAGGAAAGAAATTGAACCGAATTTCAGCCGACCTGTCGATCAGAATCAATCGCATTAAAGCTCCTTAACTCTTTTCACACATACACTTATGTAAAAATAGCTCGCTAACCGCCGACAACCCGAGCAACGGGTCGAGATTCTACCAGATGACCCCTGCGGCGTCCAGACTAAACGGCGCCCGGCAGCAAAAATTTCCTACTGGAGAACCGCGATCAAAATAAAGGCCTATCCGGAGCCGGAACTCGACGATTGCCCATTATTCGGCCACCAGGCGATCCTCGTTAAGTACATCACCATCGACACTGTAATGTCGAAATGTCAATGTGGGTTTTCCTTCGGCGCGATCAACCGTGCCAGCAAGGAATCCCCCAACCACCTTCAGGTATTTGTGCTCGGGAAATCGCATGTCGTTGGTCCAGCCGCCAGCATGTTTATCGCTGGCCGGCCCACATGAGTATTCTCTCACGCCCGTCTGCTGGTCCACCGAGATGTATTGCCAGTGGCGGTCTCCGCAGATGACATACACATTTTTCTGCTCTGAAATGAACTTTCTGAGCTCGTCGCCCTCGTGCTGAAAATCCTTGTTTGAGTGATTGTCATGCTTGTTCTCGCGGTCCGGACCGACTATGGGTGTAGGGCTGATCAAAATACGAAACGTGGCGTCTGATTCCCGGACCGTTCGCTTGAACCATTCCTTTTGCTCTTTGCCCCAGATTGTCTTGTTGGGACCGTCACGCATCGTGTTGGGGCTGCGAAAATCCCGCCCTTCGACCAGCCATATCTGGAGGTCCTTACCCCATCGAAACGTCCGCCAGGTCTGGTCGCCCATAGGCATCTGCTCCAGGAATATCGCCTGACCGTGCTCGAATGTAAACTCGCCCATGAACGTGGTTTTCATGCCGGGCCAGCAGTCGTTCATCCAGGTGTCGTGATCATCCTTGATGAAATAGCTCGCAACCTGGCGATGAAACTGGAGGTTCGTCGGCAGACTGTACATTCTGGCCCAGTGCCAGCGGGCCAGCGCCGGCGTCTTGGCCAATTCGTCGTAATAGACAATATCGCCCGTATGGACGAAGAAGTCGGGGTCGAGCTTGAGCATGGCGGGATAAATCCTGTAGCCGCCTCCGGGAGCATCCTGATCCGGATATGCCTGGCCCGTCGAAACCATAAAGACAACTCGCTTAGGCTCCTGGGCGCGCGGCGCCGTCTTGAAAGTCCCTTCGATGACCTGCCCTTCCTGTGAATCTGCATTCCCCCTGGCCTCCACGCGCAGTTGATACCTGGCGGCAGGCTCAAGTTTAGCCAGCCTGAACTGGTGAGTAAAATCGCGTTTCGGATCGACAGCGTACCAATCCGTGGCCTTCCAATCCGACTCCCCTGCGGTCCTGTACAAGACTCTAACCCTTCCCGGTGCGCCTGGCACGGCCCCCTCAATAGTCTCGATTGTCGAACCATCTGGGAACCTGACAACGGGAGTCGAGCCTGACCTTCCGCCTGTGGGCTTATCAAGCAGTTTGCCCGTCTTGGACTCACGATAGAGAATCTTTGGCATGGGGGCCTCCGGCCCCACCCGGTCCGGATGACGTGTCAGACGTGTCCAGATAATTGCGGAATTATCTGTCACTTCACCGATTCGTATGCCCGTGGCTTGATAGGATCCATCCGAAAGGGCCTTGCTGCAACCACACATGGCCAATAAAGCAGCGAACAACATCGTCCTTGCAAGATTTCTGCTAATCATTAAAACGTCCTTTCTCTATAAGTCTCAATTCGAAGTCCTTACATTCTTCACTCATACGAGCGCAGGTCGAGCCAGGGTTATTCAGTCTTCCACAGCTTCGTAAGCACATCATACATTTCCCGGTCATGCTGCTGCAATTCAGAACGCACGAATGGATAGAAATCGTTTGTCCCGAAAAAGGCTTCGGTGCACTCGGCAAAATACTCCTGGTCGTTGTTTAGTGCATAGGCGCGCCTCATCCGGCCGGAGATATGTAAAACGGACTCATATCGTTTGCCTTCGACCGCTTTCTCATAGGCATTGCGAATGTCGCTGTTGTCGTAGCCTAACACGCAATGATGGTAAGAATGAGCCAACTCGTGCAAAACCATCCAGGGTTGGTCAATCGTCCATTTGAGAAAATTCTCAGCATTGGCTATCTCAATGCTGCGCTCCTTCTGAGGATTGAATCCGTTGTCGAGAAGCCACTTTCTGTTGGGATGGTAACACATGCACGGATGCCGCGGGTCTTTGTATTCGATCCAGACTGCCACGCTTCTGAGGTTCCTGAGGGCCTTTTCCGGCACCACACGAGTAATTTGATAAAGCTGGAACCTGAGCAATCCCAATACATCCTCGGCGAGTTGAGCATGACCCGACAGAAGCTCATGGTTGACGAATACGGTCCAACCCTCGATCTGACGGACTGTATAGCCCTCTGTTGGCGTATACTCGCCTGATGCTTCATAAAGAACTGAGAGCATGGCACAAGCCAGTACGAGCCTTTTCATAGGAATGTATCTCCTAAATCCAAGTGGCTACCCAAAGCCCGCTGCCTTCAATCCATGCCGCAGCACGTCAGCCTCTTGCACAATATAGCACAGCTTTAGCTGGAAATAAAGCCGCTTCTGTGTGCCCCGGTCATGTGGGGGCTTGCCTGAGCGGCAGGACTCGATATAATTGCCAGCATCGGACAACTATATACAGTGATGTGGAATGAGGTAATATGACAAAGCGATGCAACATCACCGGAAGCCCGCGGCCTTCCGTGCGAATCACTCTTGTCCTGTCGTGCCTTCTAACATTGGGTATAGTCAATGATGCATATTGTGGGCCCCGAGCTCAGGAGCAAAATAGAGTCAGGCTCAGAAAAGTGCCTCTCCAGCAAACTGAGATGAATCTCGCAGAGGTCCCCTACAAAATCCTGTTTGAAACCTATCGTGAGACCGACGGCCAGAGAAACTGGGAACTGTTCCGGATGAACGCGGACGGTTCCAACCCAATCAACCTTACTCGAACGCCCGACCTGGATGAGATGTATCCTCATGCCTCCCCTGACGGCACCAAGATATGTTTCGTCGTCGATGAGAGAGACAGGCAAAACAAGGTGCGAAACGTGTATTATATGAACATCGACGGGACCGGACGCGTCAAAGTCGCCACAAACGCTCGCGAGCCTTGCTGGAGCCCCGACGGCAAGAGCACCGCCTACCTGAAAGGAGAGTACGATCGCTATAGCACCAGGGAATACGCAACCGCGGAGCTTATTCTTTACGACCTGCAGACCCGACAGCACAAGCCGCACCCCAATAAGGATTTGCACCACCTTTATGCCATCTGCTGGTCGCCCGACGGTAATTGGTTCCTTGCGGCCGTGCACGGGGGCATGGGCTACAGCGATACTATCCTGGCTTTCGACGCGGATGGGACAAGAGTTTTTGACCTGGAACGATGGGGCGTCAGGGGATGCCGGCCGGACCTGAGCCTCGACGACAAGAGAATGACGTGGGGCGAAACGGACTGGGACTTGTGTGTCGGCGATATTGACCTGAGTTCCGGCGAGCCTGTGGTCAGCAATGTACGCAAAATCGTCGCGTGCCTTCGCACGGCAAAAGTCTATCACGTGGACTTTTCGCCGGACGGCAAATATATTGCCTTTAGTTTCGGCCCATCTGAAGGCGGACAGCAGGTCGGCGGTTTTGCAAGAGGCTGGAACATCTGCGTAACCGACCTGTCAGGAAAATGGGTAAAGATTACCACCGACGGAAGCCATAACAAGGAACCCGATTGGGTTCCGCTCCCGCCGGCAGGTCCCTGAAGAAAGGAGAAAACATGGTCAGCAAATTTCACCCCGTATGCAATCGGTTTGTTTTACGAACAGTCTGTTTTGTTCTTGTGCTTGGTCTTCTTCCGGCAAATCAGGCCGTCTGTGAATCGCAGGGCCAGGCTAAAAAAGTCCCCTCGCTGCGAGCGGAGATAAATCTGGCGGACATTCCCTTTAAAATCGCCTATGAAACATTCCGCCAGACCGACGGCAAGGAGAACTGGGAGCTGTATTTGATGAATGCTGATGGCTCCAATCCCATGAACCTCACCCGCACCGTTGACAGTGACGAGCTGTATCCCCATGCCTCTCCCGACGGCAGCAAGATCTGTTTTGTGGCCGATGAGGGTAGCCAGGATAGCAGGGGCCGAAATGTGTACTATATGAACGTTGACGGGACCGGGCGGGTGAAAGTGGCTGACAATGCTCGGGAGCCATGCTGGAGCCCCGACGGCAAAGCAATTGCCTATCTGAAAGGGGAATTCGAACGCTATACCATTACAGATTACGCCACGAAAGGGCTTTTCTTCTATGATCTGGCGACTGGCAAGCACAGACAACACCCAAACGCCGGTCTGCATCATCTTTACAACATTTGCTGGTCGCCCGACAGTCGCTGGTTCCTGGCCACCGTACACGGCGGAATGGGTTTCAAACACGCGATCCTTGCAATTAACGCCGACGGCCCCGGCGTGTTTGATTTGACGAAATTCCAGGTCACGGGCTGCCGTCCCGATTTCGCGCTGGACGGACGGAGAATGACTTGGGGGGCGACGGACTGGGACCTGTGTGTAGCCAAGATCGACCTGACATCGTCTGTACCTAATGTGACTGATGTCCGCCGCGTCGTCTCGTGCGAAAAAGAGTACGAGGTGTATCATACGGACTTCTCGCCGGATGGTAAATACATCACGTTCAGCTACGGGCCTGAAGCCAACGAAATGATGGGCGGCAAGGCGCCGGGCTGGAACATATGCGTGAGCGATTTGACGGGCAAATGGGTACAGGTCACCACCGATGGAAACCAAAACAAGGAACCCGACTGGATCCCGGTTGCGGCGGGCCGTTAGGCGATGGAAAAGCTGTCGTTGAGGAACAGAACAAATGAGAATGCGATTGACTAAAGTGACAGTGCAAGTCTTTGGGCTGCTGCTATTACTGCCGATTGACTCGGGCTGCCGGCGTTCCGAGGACGCCAGCCCTGCGCCCCAGTCTATGACGACAAAGAGCGGCATCGAAATGGCGGTGATACCCGCAGGCTGGTTCGAGATGGGAAGCGAAAGAGGGACGCCGGATGAGTCGCCCGTGCATAAGGTGTGGATCAGCTCCTTTTGGATGGATCGCTACGAAGTCGTGCAGGAGGAATTCAAAAAATTCCAGATGCCTGACCCCTCGCATTTCAAGAATCCGAAGAATCCCCTGGAGCAGATAAACTGGACGGATGCGGCGATGTACTGCAACGAACGGTCGCGGGCGGAGGGCCTTGAGCCGTGCTACGACCAGGAGTCCTGGGACTGCAATTTCGCCGCAAGCGGATACAGGCTCCCCACGGAAGCGGAGTGGGAATACGCCTGCCGGGCGGGGACAAATTCACAGTATAGTTTCGGCAACGATGCCGGCGGGCTGAAAGACCACGCATGGTTCGCCGACAGCTCATCCGGCAAAACGCATCCCGTCGGGCAGACGAAAGCCAATCCCTGGGGCCTGTACGATATGCACGGGAACGTCGCCGAATGGTGCAACGACTTGTATTCCAAAGAGTATTATGCGCAAAGTCCACAGCGAGACCCAGGAGGCCCGCGCGACGGAAAGGAACGAGTCCTGCGAGGCGGCGCCTGGAACTCCGGTGCCCGGGCCTGCCGATCCACGTATCGTGCGAGCGACCCGTCCATAGACGATACGTGCTTAGCCAGTGACGCGATAGGGTTTCGCTGTGTAAGAAGAGCGCCGGACGGTACCTCAAGCGAGGCGAGTATGACAAATCAAGGTTCAGCCCAAAGCACAACGAAGACCGGATTGGTTTACGATGACGTTTACCTCACGCACAAGACTACACCCGGCCATCCGGAAAGACCTGAAAGACTCACCGAAATAATCAAAAAGTTAAAGGCGGATGGGCTGTATGCTCAGTTGCTTGAGCTAAAACCCACCCCAGCCCCTTTGGAATGGATACGCACAATTCATTCGCCTGATTACATCGAGCGCGCCGAGAAAAGCTGTGTGGACGGCGCCGGGTATCTGGATTCTCTGGATGTTCCAATATCACAAAGGTCATACGAAGCTGCCCTGACAGCAGCAGGAGGAGTGCTTACCGCTGTGGATGCCGTCATGGAAAAGAAGGTCGCGAATGCCTTCTGCGCCGTCCGTCCGCCCGGCCACCACGCCCTTGCCGATAAAGCGATGGGGTTTTGCATCTTCAACAACGTGGCCATCGGCACACGATACGCTCAAAAGAAGTACGGCCTGTCCAACGTGCTCATCGTCGATTGGGATGTCCATCACGGCAACGGCACGCAGGCGGCGTTTTACGATGATCCCACGGTCTTATATTTCAGCGTTCATCAATATCCCTTCTACCCCGGCACAGGCAGTGAGGCAGAACGAGGCAGCGGCAAAGGCCTGAATTACAATATCAACGTTCCACTGCCCGCCGGCTCGGGTGACAACGTGTATATCGAGGCGTTTGAAGAAAAACTCAAGCCGCCCGCTTTAGCATTTCACCCCGACTTTGTATTCATTTCAGCCGGCTTCGACGCCCACGAGAGCGACCTTCTTGGCGGGATGAAGGTTACGGCGAAAGGATTTGCCCAACTTACCGAAATCGTCAAAGACATCGCCCAAAAGTGCTGCGAGGGCCGGCTCGTTTCCGTCCTCGAAGGTGGCTATCATCTGGGCGGATTGGCCGCCTCGACTGAGGCTCACATCCGCGTTTTGACGAGATAATAAGGACGCATAATGTATTTTCACACCTGGCCGTTTGCACTTTTCTTTCTGGTCGTGTATCCCGCCTACCTGGCCCTGAAGAACACCAAATTCAGACTCCCTTTCCTTCTGGCCGTATCCTATTTCTTTTACGGCTGGCTGAACCCGCTCTACGTGGTTCTTATTGCCTACTCGACGATCCTCGACTATATGGTCGTAACAAGAATGGCAAAGAGCTGCCGCAAAAAGTCCTGGCTCGCGGTGAGCATTGCAAACAATCTTGGCCTGCTGGGCTTTTTCAAGTATGGCGCTTTTGTCACCGACAACCTCAACTTTCTGCTGTCGTCTCTGCACGTCCCGTACGCCATCCCGGCGCCTGGCATACTCCTGCCCGCGGGCCTGTCCTTCTACATCTTTCAGTCGCTGAGCTATACCATCGACTACTATCGCGGCAACCTCGAACGGGAGACAAGTCTCATCCGGTATGCCGCTTTTGTAGCACTGTTCCCGCGGCTTCTGGCCGGGCCAATCGAGCGTGCCAAAAACCTTCTGCCCCAATTGCACGAAACGCCCGCGGTTTCCCGCCAGGATGTCACTGACGGCCTGTCTTTGTTTATCGTGGGGCTTTTCAAGAAAGTGGCCCTGGCCGACTATCTGGCCCTCTATGTCAACAAAATCTATGCCGCTCCCGAGCAGTTTCAGTCCCCCGCTTTGGTCCTGGCCACGTTTCTGTTCGCCTGGCAAGTCTATTTCGACTTCAGCGGCTATACTGACATGGCTCGGGGCGTCGCTCGGATGATGGGATTTCGCCTGATGCTGAACTTCAATAATCCGTATCTGGCAACCAGCCTTGGCGACTTCTGGGCGAGGTGGCACATCAGTCTTTCCTCATGGTTCAAGGACTATGTTTACATTCCTCTGGGAGGAAATCGCAAAGGAACGCTCAATACCTACAGAAACATGTTCCTGACAATGGTCATCTCCGGATTGTGGCACGGGGCGGCGTGGACGTTTGTCTTATGGGGCGCGGTGCACGCCGTTGGCCGTTTTCTCACGCGGGAATTAGAGAGAAGCGAGTTCTATAAGGACAAGGTGCCGAAATTAGTCAAACAGCTCTTCGTATTTGTTATTGTCAGCTTCGCATGGATTTTCTTTCGGGCCGAGAGCATCGGTGACGCATGGGTGATTGTATCGCGGATATTCAGCTCGGGACTGGCGAATTCTTATTGCCCCGTGCTGGCCCTGGCACTGATTGCGGCCGTATGGCTGTACGAATTTGCCTACGAATCGCCGGCGAGGTGGATACTTCAACTGGCGCCGGTACGTACGGGCGCCGTGATTCTTATGATTCTTTACCTGGCCGTTTTCGCTTCCTCAAGCAACCAAGCGTTTATCTACTTGCAGTTTTGATTAGGGCAATGAGCAATGTCCACAATCGTCGAATCAGTGAATGGCCATAACGTGCAGCCGCCGGATGGATATGAGGTTCCCTTCGGCTCCAACAGTATCCGGCTGAGCGGATGGGAATGGGTCATTGCCACAATCATTTGCATGGTGTTATTTTTCGCCGTACCGAAGCTCTGGACTCGTACTGAGAAATTCGAGCCTGAACCCGACTACCGCCTGCCTTATCAGCTTAGCAGCGACTACTGGCTATACAATCGCTACTGCCGCTGGGCCGGCCCGCGGTACGATACGCTTGTGGTCGGCGACTCGGTGGTTTGGGGACACTACGTACCCGAGGACCAGACGCTCTCGCACTATCTCAACCAGAATGCAGGCCGGAATCAGTTTGCCAACATGGGCATAGACGGAATCCATCCCGCGGCGATGAGCGGCCTGCTGAAATACTACGGCGGCGCCATCTCAGGCAAAAACGTCATCTTACATCTCAATCCCCTGTGGATGAGCTCCGCAAAACACGACCTGCAAACAGACAAGGAATTCCGTTTCAATCACCCGAGACTGGTCCCACAGTTTATTCCGAAGATTCCGTGCTACAAAGACCCGTACTCCAGACGAATCGCGATTGCCGCAGAGCGCTACGCGGTGTTTTTCAGTTGGACTTCCCATTTGAAGATTTCCTATTTCGGAAACATGGATCTGCCCGCCTGGACTCTGGAGCATCCCTGCGAATACCCACTGCGCGCCGCTTCATTCGAACCACCTGTTTCCACAGACGACAGCCTGAACGAACGCGCTTCATGGATGCAGCGGGGTATGGCCCAGCAGGACTTCGCGTGGGTTGAGCTCGAGACCTCGTTGCAATGGCGATTCTTCCGACAGGCTGTCGAGCTGTTAAGAGCCAGAGGGAACACGGTCTTTGTTTTGGTCGGCCCGTTCAACGAACACATGTTCAAGCAGGAGAGCCGCAACACCTACCAGACTATGAAAAATGGGATAGAGGCGTGGCTTCAGCAGAACCGCATCGCCTATTATATGCCTGAGGCGTTACCCAGCCAGCTTTATCACGACGCCAGCCACCCGTCTGCCGAAGGGTATGCCATGTTAGCGAAACAACTTTTTGAAAACCCGTCTTTTCAATCGACCATCCTCCGCGCCAATATTGACTCTCCTTCCACCAACGTTGCGGAAAGCCGTTCGCCAGCTCAGCGGGTCTGGCCGGGCTTGAGTTTTGCAATGAGAAAGTCTGCGACGGACTGAAAGCTCGTTCGTGCGCCGGGGTATTTCAGGAAGGCAGGCACGCCCAGCTCATCCATTTTCTCCTTGAGCTTGATGCCGAACATCACGTGATGAACCTTCCAGTTTTGCGCTCTTGTGGGATCAGTAGGGATCGGATCATCTGGTTTCATGTCATAGCTCATGAAGATGGGCGGGTCGTCAGAACTGACAAGGGATAAGGCGGAAATATCATTGATAATATGGGCAAGCTCCTCATCCGTTACATCGCCGATTAATTCGGAACGCTCGCGGTGTGGCATGTCATACCCTGGAATCCACTGCTTCCACCAGTTGAATTCCATACTGGTCTGGCCTCCGTTGGTCGCCACGCACATCAGCCGTGATGACTCGCGCTCGAGCGGATCGGGACTTGACGGATCAGCCATTTCATCGTGGAACGCCAACCACATACAGATTTGTGCGCCTGCCGAGCCGCCAAACGCACCGATCCGCGTCTTGTCAATATCCCACTGGCTTGCCTTGGAACGAATAAACTGAAGCGCTCGCAGCGAATCCTGATGCGCCGCCGGCAGGGGCTTGTCGGAGACAAAGCGATACTCGACTGCTGCAACCGAGATTCCGGCTTCCAGCAACTCTTGCAGAGTGCCGCGATTAACGCTCTTGTGACTGCCTCCTCGAAACCCTCCGCCGTGAATAAAGACCGCCACCGGTGACGGCCTGTCGGATTCTGCCCGGTAGAAATCCAATACGTTTCGCTCGTGAGGCCCGTATTTGACATCTTCGTACGTCGGACTCATTCCCTCTTTTTGTTCCACGGAGGACTTGCTTTTCTTCTTTAGCGTGCGTTCAAAGAAGGCTTCGCGGGCCGGCCCTGTTTCTTTGATGCGAGCAGCAAATACGCCGTGGCCGGAGCCGTCCGCATAACGCATGTAGGTGACATCCTTGGTGCCGGCCTCACGTAGTGCTTTGACGAACTCATCGGCTTGGCGCACATTGACGAGGCGGTCCGATTCTTCGTGAACCAATAGAAACGGCGGAGCACTGGCACTGACGTAGGTGATGGGAGAGAGTTTCTTTCTCATTTCTTCCGCGATATCTTGCAGGCCAGACGATGCCTTTGCGTCTTTCTGTCCCTGCCTTTCGTTTATCGGGATCAGAAAGCTGGTCGGCGTGGCGCTAGCCACAACTGCCTGAACCATGCTGGAATATTCCTGCCACGGCCCATCTCCCTCCAGGCCGGCCGAGGCAGGGCACAGTCCCAACATGGCCACCAAGTGCGCGCCTGCCGAATTGCCGTAGGCCCCGATCTGGTCAGGATTGACATTGTATTCTTTGGCATGAGCGCGCAGCCAGCGCACAGCGCATTTTACATCTTCGATGCAAGCGGGCATTGACGCCTCACCGAGAAGCCGGTAGTTGACGGTCACACAAACATAGCCCTTACTAGCGAACTCAAGAGCAGGGCCAAGAAAGTTTCTGGCTCGCTTGTCGCCACTGCGCCAGCCGCCGCCATGCACAAAGACAATGGCGGGCCGCGGTTCGTCGGCGGGCTCCTTTGGCATGGCCAAGTCAAGACGCCACGCTTTACTTGCCCCCTCGCGATAAGCGATATCCGCAATCACGCGTACACCCGGCGGAATGTCCCGGATAGCATTATTCGCGTCGGACACAAGTGTTTGCTGAGGATGTACTGCGCTCGCGAGACTCAAAACGACAATCACAATCACATTCATAAACAAAACGGGCGACACCCATGTAGCCTTCATAGCATTTGCCTCCAGTACGTCTCAGACTTGATGCAATCAGACTCATCTCGTCACAGTGACTGAACACAGCATTCTCACGACAAAGTCTCTTCTCTCATCGATCCGCAACCGACGCAGCCTCAGCTCCATAAACCATCGAGAGCTGTAAACCATTCGCCTGAGCCGTATAGAAAAGGCGGCCGTTTGATATAACGGCTCCGACGCATTCTCTGGCATCAATGGGGGGCCCGGAAGAAACCACCTTGTTGCCGTCGGACGTATCGATCATATCCATGTTGGAGCCGAGTAAGTAAGGCTCAGACAAAGTGAATCGCGTACATGCGTACCCCCTATCGAAAACAGACAGAATCTTGCCCGTTGCCTTGTCTATGATGTAGCTCGGCTTGCCGGTACTGCCGTGCGTGAACAGCAAGCTCCTTCCGACCGTTACGACGTTGACCGCCTGGCCGACCGGCTCCGACTGCCATATCAAAGCGCCGCTTGCGGCATCGAGGCACACGACGTAGCGATTTTCCGTTTTCTCGTTTGGCTTGTTGTATCCGCCCAAATAGAGGCGTCCGTTTTCGCCCGAGATCGTGCAGCCGGCGGTCACGTAGTATTTTGTCGTGAGCCAGATAACCTGCCCGGTCGCGGGATCAATCGCCGCGGTGAGACCCTGGGACTTGGGCCGGCCATCCTTTGTTTTCGAAGCGTATCCGAAGAAGGTCGAATAGTAGAGCGTATTGTCCATCAGACACAGGCCGGCATCATTTCCGCCGGAGCCAAACTGCGAGAAATCAATCGTCCAGACCTCTTTGCCGGTCTCCATGTCCCATGCCCGCACGAAAGGTTTATTGTCCTGCGGATAGTAGGGATTATTGTGGCCGTAAATCCAACTCATTATTTCTGCACCATCCGGGGCCTTGACCGGCTCGCCTGTGTGGACGTACGCCTTTTCCGTTCCCTGGGCTGCATACCGCCCTGAGCCATAGACATAAATGGCGAGATTGTTATAGATTGTCGGCGGCTGCTGCCGGCTCCAGCTTGGCGAGCCGGTAAACGGGGCTTCCCACAGCAGGTCCCCCGTGGCCGCATTGAGGCACCGCATGCTCGACTTTTCGAAACCCGCCTGGGGGACAAGCAGACGCTCATTATAGTAAACCGGACCCGTGAAAGAGACGTGCACGCCCGGCCAGTACCGCCGCCACAGCAGTTTTCCGGTTTCCTGCTCGATGGCGAAGATTTGCCCTTCAGCCGTATGTGTGTACAATCGCCCGCCGCCGCAGACGGGCAGGTGCTTGAACGTGCCTTCGTAGCGCCGTATCCACTTCATTTTAAGGGGAGGTTTCAGGCCCTGATCGTTCGCGTTCGTAGAGGCTGCGTCGCCGAAATTCGTGAACCAGTCATATTTGGCATCGGCGAGCTTGCTTGTCAGCGGGCTTCGTATCTCCTCAAGCTGAAGGTTTCTTGTGGGCAGTGACGCTTTGCCATCCGGCCCGAGGACGTAAAGATACCCATCCTCACAAGCAAAGTAAACCCGGCCGTCACAGACAGCCACGGGAGCCGATATGGCTTTGCCGAAAGTGGTCTTGAATGACCACACAGGGGCGCTTCCGGACAGTGGAACGACGTATAAACATCCATCCAGGCCGCCATAGACTCCCGCATCGCGAAGAAGGATCGGCGAAGCAATGGATGGATAGCCTCCGAGATACTGAGGCTGCTCGCGTCCAGAGGAGTGTTTGCAAAAACCGAAACCCTCTTCAGGGCGGCATCGATAAATGTCTCGCCCGCGAATACTAACCGAACAAAAGCTCAGCGACTCCGGCCGATCTATCTCCGTCAGGGTCCCCGGGACGTATTCGGTCTTCGCGCCACTACCACCAAGCCGGATGATCTCCACTCTGCCCGTGTTGTCGCGCCGATGCCACTGCAGATAGACCGAACCATCCTCGCTGATACTCAGGCCGAATATGCACGGTTTCTCAGAACCGGCGTAGGCCGGTATGGCGGGCATTTCACGACGCTGCGCCTGATTGCCTTGATCTTCCAGGCAAACCGCCGAGCCGCCGGCAGGGACGATGACCATCTTGCCAAACGCTGCGATGTCCGCCGAACAGCAGAACTGGTCGCGCCATGTTACCCTTCCGGCATTACGCTTACACCATTCCTCGCCGTTCCAGCGGTCGCCGTCAAACTTGAGAGCTTCTTTAACGAAGTCCCAGGTCCAGCAGATTTTCCCGTCAGGCTCAAGGGCGTAGATGTGCGAGCCTAACGTGGCGAAATACACCCGGCCATTGGCAACCACGGGGGTGCTGAAGATCGGCTCGCCGCAGGCAATCGTCTTGACAACGTTGCCGTTGGCCCTGTCGAATACGTAATAGGTCCCCGCCATCGTCCCGACGTGGAGGTAACGCCCCGCAATCGCGGGCGATGAGATGTTGTTACAGCTCGCCTTCTTCTGCGAGGTGTCAAACTTCCATAACACATCCAGCGTAGAAGCATCGATGCAAAAAACGACGCCCGATCCATCCACAACGTAAACCCGTCCCTCTGCCACGACAGGCGCAGTAAAGACGGCATCGGTCAACGAAACGACGCCCACCAAACCCAGAGGGGTAGTCACGTTTCTATCAGAAACATTACCCGAATGGCGGCAATCAAACTTGAACTGCGGCCAATCCTCCGCGGCGATTACAGTTGCGGCCTGCACTGCAATAAGAGCGGCCAACACGGCTATCTTAGCCTGTAGAGTTTTCATTGTTTCTGTTCTCCTTCATTCTCTATATTTCCGGGCTTCTGCCTGTATGTCAACGACCGGGCGAAGTAATCGTCCAACCGTTCGATTTCAAACTCTTTTATCATATCATCCACACTGATCGTTTCGTGCTCGCTGGCGACCAGGACCGAGCCGAGACAGCCTGGGTCGGTGATTTTGACTTTCGGCCCATATTTGGCTTTGAGCTTGCGAAGCCGCTCCCAGTTGTAATCCAGGTGCACCAGGGCGCAATCCAAATTGACCGTGGCCACGGCAAAATCGAAATAGTTGGTAGTCGATGCGACCACCTGCCCCAAAGGATTTCGAATTTCGGACGGCGTCGCCCTGCCGGCAATGGCGCCGACAAAATGGCATCGGCAGGAATAGGCCCAGTAGCCCTGCATCTGCCCGCCATGATACATGGAAGAGAAGATAATCAAATCAGGCTTGCTCCCGGCGTACTTCAATCTCAATTCGTCGAAATTCAGGTCGAAGCAGATCGCCATCGCCACCCGGCCGAAATCACATTCGATAACCGGGGCCTCCTTGCCGCATAGCGTACCTGCTTCTATCTCGCTGATTGTGGGGTGATTCTTGTTATACACGCCGGCGACGTTGCCCTTTCGGTCAATCAAGACGCTCGAATTACGCTGCGTGCCATCCGGCATCAGCCGGTAAGCCGAATAGACAATATAGCAGTTGTTTTCTCTTGCTGTCTGTGCGAAGAAACTCTGTATTTGGTCCTTGCGGATGCGGTAGTACTCTTGCAGCTTCTCGGCGCTAAAGCCGCCGGGCCGGTCACATGCCTCCGGCACCACGATCAAATCCGGCCGGTCCGGAAGAACCTGTGCAAATTCCCGCTGCCAGTGAGCGATCATCCTTTCAACGGTTTTTTGCGGCTCGGTATTCGCTGCGACCTCTGCCGGCCCGGACCCGATTGTGGCTATTTTGACGAAGCCTTTCTTCTTGCCGGTTTTCTGAGCAACGCCGTCACTTCCAGCAGCGTTGCAACATTCCCAGAAAAGACAAAAAGCAACGGCCAGCAATATCAACCGAGCAAAGCCCGTCTGATTAGAACTCAACCATCTCATCTGCTATTCTCCTGTACGGATGTCATTTTGGCTTCGCCGCTCGCCGGTCGTCAATCGTTGTCTTGGCTTCTATCTTGTTGCCGTCGAGGACTACTTGCCCGACCTGCTCTTCGATACGAATTCCCACCGTTTGCGTCTGTGATGCCTCCGGCCGGGTATCGCGAATGACGTTGTTTTTGAAGATCAGGTCGTTGGTCTGCCCCCGGATGCGGATTCCCGCCACCTGCCGGCCTACACCATTGTTCTCGATGACGTTTTCTTCCAGGCAATTACGATGCGCCGCCATTCCGAGCGTCTCATTGCGAAAAAAGATTCCATCCTGCTTGTTCGAGCGGACGACGTTGGAGCGGAAGAGATTATCGGAATCTTTGTGGCCGATGGAAATGCCAAATTGCCCATTACTTTCTAAGAGATTATCGGTAAATAATCCTTGCCTCACCCGCCAGCACAGGAACAAGCCATCGGTTCCGTTGTTGCGAGCAATGCAATTTTTCACGGCAGGACGCTGCGAGCCGCTGCCCGGATGTATGCCCAGAGAGGCGTTTGCCTCAGACAGACAGTCAGCGACAACAACATCGTTGGATTGCTGGAAACTGATTCCGTCCCCGTTGTAGTTTCGCACAACACAGCCCCGAATCACCGTCCCAAACGCCTGATACAGGAATATTCCGGCCCCTCTGCAGCCGTTCAAGCTCACATTGTTGTCTTTATTTCCGTCGATGATGAGATCTTCGACCTTCGCCGCTTCGATGTAATAGCCGCTGATCACGGGAAAGACGGTTGCCGCTTTAGCCTTGTTGGCGACCATGCAGTCGGCCATCAGGGGCTTGTCGATCGAGAACGTATTGCCGCTGCGCCCGGTGATGCGGGCAACCGTGGTATGGAATCCCCCTGCGTTGTCGTCCCAAATCGCCACGCCGCTGCCTACCGCAAAGCCGGTGGGGTCTTCGACCGTGATTTGCTGCTCACCGAAGTCTCCATCGAGAGCCAAAGCGGACACCACCCCATCCGCCTTTCGCAGGATGGTGCGGCCTTTCTTACCCCGGACCGTCACATTTGCGCGCAGATGGAGCGAATCGTACATCAGGTATTGCCCTTCGCTGATTTCCACCGTCCCGCCGCCGAGGCCGGCGATATAATCGACCGCCGCCTGTAAGGCCCTGTTGTCGCCGCCCCTTATGTCGCCATCATCTCTTCCGACAGCGATAGCAGGCAGTTGTTGCATCTGTGAGTGCATTGCTTTGGTCAACTGCTGTTCTTGTGGTTTAGGCGAATAATCTCTTTGTGCTTCTGCGCCATGCAAAGCGGCAGACGCGGTTGCAATCGACAACATCATAAAGAGCGACTCAAAAAGACTTGTTTTCATTGTCGTGACCTCCAATAAACTTCAGACTGGGCTCTGCGCCCGTCCTTCAACTCTGAATTATCGCAGAACATCAGATCAGTTTTGCCTCTATCCGCTTTAATGTGGCCATCGACTCTTCGGCGATTTTGCGGCCTCCAGGAGAAAAGTCAAACACTTCGAGCGATATCCACTCTTTGTAGTTCAAGTCTTTTAGCGTCTGAAAGGCCTTCACGTAATCGTTCACGGCCGTTCCCGTGCCAAGATGTTTGCCGCCCTGCTCCTGGACATGAACGTGATGAATACGTTTGTAGTATTTTACCAGCAGGACATCGAAGGGCTCGGTTTCATCGGTGGTGTTGTTGAAATCGAACATGATTTCGATGGCCGGATGATTGACTCGATTTGCCAGCTCTGATGCTTCGGCTAAAGTATTGACAACATCCGTCACCTTGTTGCCCAATGCTTCAATCAGTATCTTGATGCCGCGACGCTGAGCATGGTTGGCCACCGCGGTGAGACCCTCGGCGAAATATTTTTTAGCCTCCTCGACGGAAATGCCCATCGTGTTGCGTTGCTTCGGCGAGCCGAAGATCATATAAGGCCCGCCGAGATCAGCACAAAAGTCGATAAGCTCGTCCAGGTACGCGACAGTTTTCTTGCGGACGGCAGCATCGGGTGTGGTGATATGCAGTCCTTTTGGGGGCGGAGCCAGCAGCCAATGAAGGCCGGCACATTCTATGCCGTCCCGTTCCATGACCGAAACCATCTCCCTCCGCTTTGCTGGGCTTATCTCCCTCACGCCTTCCTTGACCAGAGTAAACGCTGCGATTTCAATGCCCCGATAGCCGGCATGGCTTACAATTTGACATTGTTCTGCCCAGCTCAGCTCGGCCATGCTCTCGTTGCACATCGCATATTTGAAGCCGCCCCATGCACGGGTCTTTGTCTGATTCTTCTGACACCCGGACATTAACCCGCCAACCGCCGCGCCGCCCAGGATCGCCCCCGATAATCTGACGAAATCTCTCCGGCTGCAATTTGACATGAGCTCTTCTGCGGGACGTGTCGAATCTTCTCTCATAATGTGCGCTCCCATACGATGAAGCAGGATACGCGCCTCTTGCCAATATTCTCCTGCAATACGGCAGAATTATATCCGGGGCGCGGGATATTGCAAAGGGGTCTTTCCGATCTGATTTGACAAACAGACGTCAAACGTATAAAAAAGGACATCCAGGTTCGGCCACTCTGAGGGTACCTGAGAAAAAAGAAGCTTGAAAAACTGAAGCGGGAAACCGGTTTTAGATTTCCAGAATCGCGAAAGCAATAGGTGACAGTACCGTTGTGATGGCACAAGGAGTTCCACCATGATCAAAAGACAAAACGGCTTCATGCTTCTTGCCTGTTGCCTTGCCGGAGCAAACGTTGTGTTTGCCGGAGAGCAAGCTGCCAAGCCAAGAGGATATTCCATCCCGCTCATCGACCTGGCCCAGGAGAGCCGTCGGCAGACAATCGTTGATAAAGAGCCCGGCCAATATCTCGGCCATCCCACGACAGTCCTGTTAGAGGATGGCGAGACTATCCTTGCAGTCTATCCGAAAGGCCATGGGCGAGGCGCAATCGTGATGAAAAAGAGCACAGATGGTGGTTTGACGTGGTCGGACAGGTTACCGGTGCCGGATAACTGGGCGACGTCGCAGGAAGTACCCACGCTCTATCGCGTCATCGACTCGGCCGGTACCAGGCGACTCATCATGTTCTCAGGCTTGTATCCGATTCGCATGGCCGTTTCGGAAGATGACGGGACGACGTGGACGCCGCTGTGGCCTATCGGCGATTTCGGTGGAGTCGTGGCGATGAGTTCTCTGGTCCGGCTGAAGAATGGCGATTATATGGCCCTGTTTCACGATGACGGCCGTTTTCTCCACAATGCCGGCAAGACAACCAGATTCCAGGTCTTCAAGACCATCTCCCGCGATGGGGGTCTAACGTGGGGCCCGCCGGAGGTCGTCACGGAACACCCCGCGGCGCACTTATGCGAGCCCGGGGCGATCAGGTCGCCCGACGGCACGCAAATTGCCGTCCTGCTACGGGAAAACAGCCGCAAGTACAATTCGTTCGTCGTCTTCAGCAACGACGAGGGCAAAACATGGAGCAAGCCCGTCGAGCTGCCCGGTTCGCTGACTGGCGACAGGCATACAGGCCGCTACGCACCGGACGGCAGGCTGTTTATCACCTTTCGCGATACGACCCACGAAAGCCCAACCAAAGGCGACTGGGTCGGATGGGTCGGGACGTATAACGATATTGTGGCTGGCCGCGAAGGACAGTACCGCGTCCGGCTCATGGATAACCACAAGGCGGCGGATTGCGCCTATCCCGGTCTGGAACTGCTGCCGGATGGAACTTTCGTTACAACAACATACGGCCACTGGGTGGAGGGCGAAGCGCCTTTTATCGTGAGCGTTCGCTTGAAATTGCTGGAAATCGAAGCCAAGCTAAAGGAGATTCCCAAATGAAAAAGTGCATTGAACAGCTTATCGTAGCGGCCCTGATTCTCTCGTTTGCAGGTGACACACTCAGCCAACAACGCCAAACTCAGCCGGTTGAATTCAGGAACATATCCGATAGACTTTTTGAAATTACGGGCGGACAGGGCGCACAAGGAGGGGTTTATATCGGCAACAACGGAGTCGTTATTATTGATGCTAAGATGAGTAAGACCTCCGTGGATCAGGTCATCGAAAACATCAGGCGTATCACAGACAAGCCGATTAAGTATCTTGTGAACACACACAGTGACGGCGATCACGTAACGGGCAATCGATATTTTCCTGAAACGGTGACCTTCGTCGCTCACGAGAACTGCTGGAAGGATTTCTTTCAATCCGGCAGAGATGGCTCTCCATCGGAGTGGTCTAAGCCTGAATTGTCACCTTTTGTACCCTCGCTGACATTTACGGACAAGATGGACATTCATCTCGTATCCCAAAACATAGAGTTATGGTATTTTGGTGTTGGCCATACCACTGGAGACATCGTCGTCTATTTTCCGGAAGAAAAGGCAGCTTTCGTAGGGGACCAGCTATTCTTGACAAGACCCCAGCTTATCCATTCCTACAAAGGCGGCAATTCCTTCGAACATATCAAGACGCTCACCAAAATGCTTGGGACAATCAACGCCCAGAAGTTCTATAGTGGCCATAGCGAAGTGACAGACAGAACAGGAGTAGAGAACCATATCGAGCAAGTGAAGAAGTATCAGGAGAAGGTCAAGACACTGATCGAAAAGGGGGAACTCCTCGAAGAAATCAAGAGCGAGTTTGCAGAGAACGAAGCCAGGCTAATCGAAACCATTTACAGTGAGATACAGGCACGTCCTGATCGGTGATATACCGAATAGTTGCTTTACTGTAAGGCCGTCTATTCCTCGAACGACTCTTCATAGACCTTGTACGGAGTCTGTTTCATTCCGACGTTGTCGTATGTTTCTTGAGCAGTGTGATTAGCACTCTGCACATAGAGGCGGAACCCGCACACATTAGAGTCGCGCGACGCTCTGTCTTTTAAGAATTGATAAAGCCTGCTAAAGACTCCCCGCCTGCGATAATCAGGCCTGACATAGACGCTCTGAATCCACCAGAACAGGCCGCATCGCCAGTCGCTCCACTCGTATGTCACCATAAGAGAACCGACGATTTGACCCGCCGCCTCAGCAACCAAGTAAAAGCCGTACTGAGGATTTTCCAGAAGCTTCTGAACGCCCTTGATCACAATCGCCGAATTGAGCTTCTTTTGCTCGGTTTCCCAAGCCATCTCGATATTGAAGTTCACGAGCGTCTTAGAATCTCCGCGATCAGCCACTCTGACTGATAACTCCTGGGACACTTTCTTGCCCTTCTCTAATAAGTACTCGGCGTTCTTTTCTCTCGCTGAATTTCCGGCACAAGTCATCCGGAGGACTAACGCCCGCCAATCGCCTCGTGAATCGCCTTCGTATAAGCCTGATGTTCCCGTTTGAGTCTGTCTTCGTCGGCTGTCAGGGCCTCGGTGAAGACCAACGGGGGCACCTTGATTGCCGGCTTTTTCAGCTCGGGCAGATTCGCCGCCACGGTCTTGAACTTCCGCCCCCAGGCTTTGAGAGTCAGGTCGGGTTTGACCAGCCCGGCATACAAGCTGATATCCCCGGACGAGGGTGTGTCGGCGAACGGCCACGAAAGCCATCCGTCGGCGAGCGAACGCGTGGCTTCTATCTCTTCGCCGATCCACTGAGCCTGCTGCTCTTCGCTCAAGTAGGGATGCTGCTGTGGCGCCCCGCCGCCATACCAGCCAAATTCACCTAAAACAACAGGTTTGCCGGTATGACAATAGGCTAAGACCGCCTGCAGGTAGCTTATATTCTCCTGCCAATTCTGCTGCGATTGAAACGGACCGCCCTGAGTCGGATAAAAATGGATCGTGATAAAATCAAGCCAGCGGACCTGACGTTGTGGATTAAACGCGGCATAACGGCCCGGATTGCTTGAGCGAATCAGCGGGTAAGACCATTGAATGTATCCGACGGTAACCAGGTGCGTCGGATCGGCCCGGCGAATGGCCTCCACCTGGCGGCGCACCCACTCGTCGGCCAGATGCTCTCGAAAACGCTGCCAATCACGCAATCTGGGATTGCCGGTATCGGGGCGGTCCTGCGGCACGGCCACATTATCCCACTGGTCGGCATCGGTCAACTCATCGCCCCAGGTTGACGCCAGCGCTTTACGGTCTGCGTATGTCCCATGGAGCCATGTGTGCCATTTCGGACTCCACTGCTGGACAAACCACGGCAGGTGCGGCTCGTTGAGCAGGTCCCAGGCAAAGATGGCCGGCTCGCCCTGATAACGGCGCCCCACAACATCCCAAAAACGATCAAGTGCCGCCAAAGCCGCCTCGCCGTCGAAGCGGTCGGGCCTCCAATAATCCGCCTGCCCTTCCCAGTGATCCGGGCCGGTCAGGATCAGCCGGACGTTCGTCTCGCGGGCAATTTCAACCATTTTGTCAAGTTTCGCAAGTGCTGACTCGTCGATCACCTCAGCAGCAGGCTGAAAACTTCCAACCGTAAGAAACACACGAGCGCAATTAACGCCCATCTCGCTCATCACGCGAAAATGTTCGCGTACCCTTCCGGCGTCAAACTGCCGCCAGAGCTTCGGCGCCCAACCCGTATTGGGGTCGTAGTAGTTCGTACCAAATGGAATATAGGGACGCCCGGAGCCGCGTTCTACGAAACTTCGGCCGTCGGGAGCGACGGAAATCAAGCCCATCATGGGCTGTTCCGCCGCACCGCCCACCGTAAGAATTAAAGCCGAGGCAAGAAATGCAAAGACGCACAGGCTCTTGACCGCAAAAAACAAAGGAACCCGGCTCGGAAAAGATTCTGACCTTGCGCTCATCCGATGATGCTCCCCGTTTGATCAGTACGCGCTCCACAGATATAGTACCTGAGGAGTGCCGAGCTCATACAGTGTCGTTCTATCGAGCTTCAGCAGGTTCTGGTTCTGCTGTCGATAACTCAGAAAGTCGGCGAAAGAGAACGGTTTGCGATACTCGATGACCTGAGCCTCGTCAATGCCAGCCAGTGACTTGGCCAGCGCGATCGCCTCATCCAGATAACCAATACCGTCGATCAGCTTCTCTTCAAGGGCCTCCGGAGCACCATAAATGCCGCCGTCGGACAACCGCTTGACATCGTCCAGGCTCAGCGATTCCTTTCTGCCTTCGGCCACGACCTGCACGAATCTCTCGTAGGCGGGCGTAATGAGCTTGTCCTGCATATATTGAAGCTCTTCCGGCGACGGCTCTCTGAAGGAGCTTGGCCAGTCCTTCTTCTGGCCCGACTTAACCGTGACCGGCAGAACGCCAAGCTTGTCCTCCAGCAGCTCCTGAACGACGAGCCACCAGCTTATCACGCCAATCGAGCCGGTTATCGTAGTCGGCTCGGCGATGATTTTGTCACAGGCAACGGATGTATAATAGCCGCCCGAAGCAGCCACACCCTGCATGAACGCGACGACGGGTATCTTCTCTTCCTCCCGGAACTTTTGGATCTCCTTGTAGATTTGGTCGCTGGCCGAGATGGTTCCGCCCGGCGAATTGACCCGCACAATCAGACCCCTCACTCGCCTGTCCCCTCGGGCCGCCTTGAGCTGCTGGTACACGTCGTTAGCCAGCTCGCCGTGGATTATCCCCTGCACCGTGACCATCGCAATTCGGTTCCTTGCCGGACCTTCCCGGACGACCGCCTCACTAAGCACGCTTCTTTGTCCGGCGCCAAAGACCACGAGGAAGCCGATGAGCATCAGGAACATCGCGATATTCGCCAGAATCGAAAAGGCCAGCATGATGCCCAAAAGAATTCTCCACCCTGTTCCCGTTCGTGCCGGCTTAGCCGGCGGCGGGCCCGGAGGCGGACTTGAGAACGATCCGGCCGGTTGCGGCAGAGGGAAACTCGACATGTTATTACCCTGCTCAAAATCCATAATGAATCCTTTCGAAATTGATGACCGCCATTATAAGTCCCATGCAGCAGGCCGTCAATTTCAAAAGGCTGCATCCGCTACTGCTTTATCAGAGCCTGCAAAGGTCTTTGGGCTTTACAGACGCACGCGATAAGCTGATCGCTGTATTTGGATGTCTGGGCCTTCCAGACCCAGTTGAGGATTCTTTCTATCTGGGCTCCGTCCAACCGGTGCCAATCGCCGAAACGCAGATGGTCGGGCAGATTATACTCTTGAGCTTTCTGTAATAGCACGGCGAGTCCGGCCATGGCCCCTAAAGCCATATTATTTGGCTCGATGCCCTGCTCCAGAGCCAGTTGCATGGTACCGAATATCCGCCCGTCTATTTCGAGCTTTCGCACTACGTCTCGCGTGACCCTGGTGATCGTATCACCCAGGTATGGATTCGTCATCCGCTCGAGTAGGTCTTCGGCGTACTGCCTAAAACTGGCTTCAGTGAAAAGCTCATCGCCAAGCCGTGAATATTTTCTGACCAGCGCCGCGCCGGATTCGTGCAGAAAGGCCTCTCTGCCGATTCGCATAATAGCCTTATCACCCTTCAGTTGCGTCATCGCGGTCCTGCCCTTCAGATCGCCGAGAAAACCGAGCAGCGAATGGATCGCATTGTGGCCGAACAGTTTTGCTTCCTCGAAGGGCAATAAGTCATCCTTTTCAATAAAGACTCCAATGCCGGGCCGAAAATTTGCAACGCGCGTCCGGCTCACCAATATCCTGTTAAAATGCTCGACCAAAAAGGCCCGCTCGATGCCGGGAGCAATAGTCCTGAGCTGCAATTCCGCGATTTCAGCCGGATCGGTCACGACTCGGCTCATCTTGCCGATGACCGTGTTGAGAAACTGTACATTTGCCGGTAATGCACCGCCGGTTTTGCGAGTAACCGCTTTGTCCAGGATTTCTGCGGCGTGATTGTTGTTCTCGGCGGCATAGACGATGGTCGCCTTGGCGATACTGTTTTTTAGACCTTCAGCTATCCATGAAGCAACATTCTCGGACCCACCGGACTCATAGAAATCGACAGATGGCAAGCACGTAGCGATTTCGGTTGATTGGGCCAGGGCTTTGATTAAAGCGTGCTTATCCGTCGCAACGCGAGGGTTCAGCAGCTCAACACCGTCAATCTTCATCGCCTCAATGCCATCGGCCCGGGCAACGTTGACGTAATAGCTTCCTCTGTTGGCCTTGACCGCATCAACCAGCTCCGCGTCAACTTCGGCTACGGTAATTCGCGAAAAATTCCCGCCTTGAAATGCTTCTTTGGCAAATAGCCCGCTCTGGATCGGCCCGAATCCGAAACCTGTAAAGACGTGCTCCGCCATAGCTATTGACCCGCGGCCTTCAAGAACGCTGCGATTTGCTCCTTGTCCCGCAGAACGGTCATTTCCAACTCATACGTTCTGCTTTTGCCCGGGGCGATATGAATGAGCGTCTTCTGCTGCCTGGCTTTGGCCTGGCCGATCGGCGGATTGGTCCCCAGCTCAAGAGCGGTCACATATTCGCCAGGTCCCCAGTGCTGCCAGTTGCTCAGCCACGGCAACTGCTTCTTGTTGTATTTCAAAACAAGCGCCAAGCCAAGCCGTCGATTGTAAAGGCCGGCGGTACAGTCTCCCTTTTTGTCGGCCGTCATATCAATGAAGGCGCAGCCTTCGCCGCCGCCTCTGTGGCTATTGAGCGGCTTCGAGCACTTTCGGAAATCACGTCCGCTGTTGAAGACGGCGTTGTCCATATCCAATCCCCGTGACGCCCACGTACCTCTACACACAATTTCCGTTCCCTCGTCAACCAGGGGCCAGCCGTAGTTGCAGTGGTACAGTATCATGTGCGGCGCCGGCGTATTGCTGAGGTTCGTGACGACGTCGTGAATTCGAACCGTCGGTTCGCCCAGCGTGCTCGAAATCGTACGACGCAGTTCCAGATTCGGCCCAAATACGCGCGATTCCTTGACTACCGCGGTGATGCTCATCTGAAGTTTGCCCGCGAGGAGGTCCGGCTGAATGATGGATTCGATCCTCGCCGGAAGGTTGCTGATACGTCCGTGCAGACCGCGCTCGCCGAATTCGTCACTTTCGGGTCCACCGATGTGGGTCAGGCCGCAGGTCGTCAGCAAGCCGCCGGCAAATGAGTAAAGCCACTCCAATCCGCGGTTGGCATCCGGACGGGGAGCGATGACGCCCGCATGGCTCAACCAGGCAAGGCTATATTGGTCGTAGAACGCATCGACAATATCCAGCCCCCTGTCGATGACCACCTTATACCGCAGGCCGGCTCCGGTGTTTACCCAGGCTATTCGGGTTCCTTTGCCTAAGTCATTGTCCAAAACTGACGTCTCAATGCCGCCAACCTGAGCGACGTTGGTCACTTTGCCCCGCCAGTTGAAATCGGGATTCTTTTTGGCCATTTGTCTTACCTTTCCTTTGCGAATTGCCTAACGCAAGGCGCTCTGCAGCGCATCAAAAGTCTGGTACGTTATTCCGCTGCGAACGACCTTCAGCATCGTATCATAGGACCTGATATTGCCGTACCTGTCCCCAAGTGGAGCCTTAATGAAAAGTGACGCGAACAGATTGCCCATCTGCACCGCTTCGCCGAAGTTCATAGAGCCATCTGCGAACCGGTCCAAATGAGCCGCGAGATACGTAATAAGCCCCGCTCGGAAAGAATCGCCGGCCCCGACCAGGTCCACCACCTCCCCCGCCATAAACCGCGAGGTGATTCGATTCGGGCCATTCACCCTTTCATCCGGACAAATGTGCTGCTCATACGCGCCGTCGCTGACAGTCACGCCGAACAGCTTCGTCCTGCCGTCTCTTGGGCGGAATGTCTCGGTCAGAAACTCCAGAAAGTGCACGTTGTTCTCATGCTCGCTGAACTTAGCCCAGGCCCGGCCCGGGGCAAGTGTGTTTTCAATCAGCTTGGCCTCATCGCATGAGGTAAAGAACAAATCGACCTCGGGCAAAAGCGGCACTAAAAGTCGGTACTCCTTGACCGGCGTGCCTGCTTTTATCAACTCATGCGGATTGCCCGTCAGAGTATGACTGTCAACGATGGTCATAGCGCCTTTGGCGCGGCACCATTTGATGAACTCAGCCAGGTCTCGACCTTTATTGGCATCACCCCTGTCGGACAAACCTGAATACATATAATAAACAATGCTCGGTTTCAATTTTGCAACAGCCCGCCTGAACCGCCCGAAGTCAAAATCATTGTTGGCGTTGGGGAAATAGGCTATGCCGCCTCTGTCTTCGCCTGATGTGCTGTGGATGAAGGTCGTTCCCGTGGGCAGCGCAGGGTGCACGTATGTCTGCGACATATCGACGCCATTGGCGGTCATCACGTCGTAAAAGAACCTGCCCTGAGCATCCAGGCCATCGTAATCCCCCTTGCCGAGGTTAACCCCGACGGCGATTTTCAGGCCCGTCCTGGCGATGAGCGGGGCCGAGTTGCCGGGTCCGCCCGCCGTAGCACAACCCTGTTCGATCCATCCGGCTAACTGCTGCTGTGAATAACCCGGCATGTCTTCGGTCTCACACTTGGCCAATCCGCCTTTGCCGACCAGTGCGTCCGCAAACTCGAAGTCCGGCCGTCTTAAATCCGTCACGGCCGTATTTAGAATCAAAACATCCGTCGCCATGTTTCTTCTCGCAGAATCCCGCGGCTGAACGCTTTCAGTGCATCTCGGCCTCGCATGTGCCGATTGCCGGCCTGTAAAAATTGAACTGAACGTTCGGATGACCGGCCAGAAGCGACATCGGCACCGAGCTGTCGGCGACTTTCTTGCCAATCATCAGGGTAGTCAATCTCATCCCGAAGGGATTGTCATGGGTGCCCGCCTGCCAGATTGAGACTTTCTCGGCCTTCCACGTCTCCACGGGCCCGACTGAGATCGCTTTGGCCGGCACACCGGTGACAACGCCGCCACCGCTGGTTCTTGCGTTCTGCATGACCGTCACCGGGTGCAAGTCCACAACGCGCGTCGTCAGTCGGCCATATTCCTGCGGCGTGGGCGGCTGGTCCTTGTACTTGCCTTGCCGTCTGGGCGGGTCGTTGAATGCCCAATGCTTTATGTCTCCCTGTCCGCCCTGCATGACCACACAGCGAACACCGTTCCAGCTCTTGATGTACTCGCTCGCATCGGCCTTCGGAAAATGAATGTTCGACTCGGGCATCCTGAGCGCATCGTCTATGCGGTCAAAACACAGCTCCATATCCGCCTTTGCAAAAGACAAGGGATGCGTCCGTGGCACTTCTTTGCCGTTCATATACCACTCATCCATCCCCCAGAAATGAGCATCAGAAAGGTCCAGTTTCAGCTCGTTGACGAGCCTGGCTACCAGCGGAAGCTGCTCGGTCGGGCCAATCGGTCCGCAAATGCCGGCGGGATTGTCGGCCGTAGCCTGTTTCCAAACTGTAATGTATTCCAGTGCCTCGGCAAGATAGAAATCCTCCAGCGTGTCATAAAAAACAACCTTGAAACCATCTCTGCTCAAGCCGGCCAAATCCTCGACTGTGAGTCTGGCGGCATCATTAAGAATCTCATCGTCAAGCGTGGTATAATCCCACCACTCAGGGGCCAACATGCTGATTTTTCTTGCCATTGACGATCTCCTTACAGTATGTGAACCAAATCACCAAGTTCAGCCTTAAGGATATTGTCCTGTGGATAAGCGTGCCCCAAATGCTGCCGGAATCCTTCGGCGTAGCCCGAGTTTATTTGCCGTCCTCTTTTCTGGCTGGAATTCTTCATTATGTTGACATATTCATCCATACCATGGTGCGTCATGAGCCAGTGCCGCTGGCTTTCGTGGCAGCAAAGCATCTTCTCCTTGGTGGCTATCACGCTGGTTATATCAACGATTGTGCTCGCTTCAATCTCCTTGCCAAGCGTGTCTTTATGCTCCGGCGGATCCATGTAGTAGAGATAGGGTATAGGTTCAAACGGCTCGGCGCCGGGCGTTTCAACGTTCACGACGCCGCAGGCAAAGCAGGCCGTCTGGGCAAGCTTACTGGCCATTTCGTGATCAACCATGTAATCCGAAGGGCTCGTGGTGAAAACAATCATCGGCCTGATGTTGCGCAGCAGCTCAATCGCCTTCAGTAGTGACGGCCTGTCATACAGAATAAAAATATCGTCACATTCGAGGCAATGATAACCGCCATCAAGGAGACCCGCCGCTTTGGCCGCTTCGGCCCTGCGAATCCTGCTGATTTCCTCTCGGTTGTATTGAACCGTTCCGCAGTCTCCCGGGGTCATTGTGGCAATATGAATTTGCCAGCCCTTCTTCCGAAGCAAAGCAAGCGTCCCGGCACAGAAGAATTCCGCATCGTCCGGGTGGGCCCCTAAACTCAATGCGATTTTTCGACCCTTTGCAGTCATACGTTGAGAGACCTCCCGCTCGTTACGGCTTGCTCATGAGATGATTGATTATCAACAGGTCCAATTCCTCGTAGTCCCGCTGGCTGATCAATTTCTGCACTTTGTTCCTGTTCAAACTGCGAACAAGCTCGAGCAGTCGCAGAAAGATCGCCCTGCTGTTGGACAAGTGCTTAGTGGCCGCTTCCCGCTTCTGGGTCCGCATCGCTTTGACATCAAGACCTACGAACTCGCCGCGCTTGCCGTAATCATATTGGTCCAGGATGCGCACCTGATTGAACGCTCGTCGCAGGTTCACAGAGCCGAACGCCTTGTCTTCGTCGAACTTCAAACCGTTTTGGTCATTGAGATGAACCGTATAGAGCTTGTCGTAAGCAAGGGCAAAGCCCATTTCATCCGACGGATCGAGGCCCGCAAGAATAACATGGGCCGTTTCGATATTGACCCCGACGCGATGTGGATCGTCCGTCAGATAACTAACCGCCACGGCGTGGCCCGTCGTCGGAATATAGGCCTGATCCATCGGCTCGTTGGGTTTCGGCTCGATGGCTATCTTGACGTCGCGGTTGTACGAGAGCATATCATTGATCGCTTCGACGATCCGCTCCACGGCGACCTTGCTGTCCTTCGCTTCGCGAATGTACGTCCCTTCGCGGGCAAGCCATAGAACAACCAGGTTGCAGTCAAGGGCCGCCGTAATATCGAGCATACGCCGGCTGCGGTCTCTGGCATACTCGCGGCAGGCGGGGTCGTTGGACGTATAAGCTCCATCAATCGTGCGAGAATTCTCCCACAGCCTCGGCGCAACAAATTCTGCCGCCAAGCCTTCCCCGTCAAGCATCTTGCGGACCTTTCTGGCCTTTTTGATTATTTGCTCCGGGCTCAGACTATCCATATCCGGGACGGCGTCGTCATCGTGGAACTGAACGCCATCAAAACCCAGCTTCTTGTATAGCTTGAGCTTCTTGCCGAATTCGACGCTATTCCTCACCGTCGGCCCGAACGGGTCCGCCCCTTCGTGGATGTTCCACGGCCCAAATGAAAAACGAAATTCTCCAGCCATTTTATTTCTCCTTAGCTACGCATAGTAATCGTAAAACGCAAGACATTCGTCAAAGCACCTATCCCCTTCCGTGAAACCACATACGTCTTTCAAGACCGCCCCGGCCCCTTTCTGAGCGATGATCCGGCCAAGCTCAAGGCTCTCCGGATCCGCCGGATCACGATAGTGCAGCGCCGCTCCAATCACCCGGCAGGCCGGAGCTGTCGCAAGGGCACAACGCTTCAACAAGTGCGCCAGTCCGGCCAGCCGCTCTTGCGAACCCAGCTTACGCAGCGGATTGCGACCGACCCTCTGAACCGTATCAGCCAGGCCCCGGTTCGGCAAACGCGCGGTCATCAGTTCGTCAAGATGCAGCTCCAATTCGGCTCCATTCAAGCTGAACGACTCCACAAGGGCTTGTTTAGCAGCATTCAGCAAGTCTGTCAAGTCCTTCCTGATTTCCGGTATCTCCAAAGCCTCGTGGATATAGTGACAGCCTGAAAGACGGCCGATATACGCCAGGGCCGCCCCGCCTGCATTGCTTGTGAATAGCTTGCGGGCATAGATAGCCTCGATATTGTCGCTGAACGTCAGTCCGTCAATTCCACAGACATTCGCCGCGTGCTTTCCTTTCCAGCCGCGACTGTCCACGTAAACGGCCTGGCCGCCTTCGGCGATCAAATCAAGCCCACTGTCCTTCCTGCGTACGATGCGCTCGACGGAACAACTGACACAAGCAAAACTCCTCCGGTCACATCCTGCGTCCGAGAGAGCCTCGGCCAGCACCTTGTCTGCTTCGGGCCAGTTCTCACAGACCAGAATATAATGCGGCCTGCCCCGTTTGTTTGAATTGTGCCCCAAATCCAACGCCACAATGGAAGCAACTGCTCTGAGATTCTGTCCCCCGACAGCGGTTGCTGCGAAAAGGCAATCAACCAGACACTTCGAAATTTCCTCATGTTGCTCCGGGGTTAGAACGCGATAGCCGGTTACAAAATAATTCCTTGTCTCGGCCCCCGTTAAATGTACGGTGTAGCCATCAGCCTGTTGAAGCGATTTGGCCAATTGCGGATCAACTTCAACAAAAACCGGCGTCAATCCCTTTTCCACCAGCAGCCTTCCTATGAAGCCGCGGGCGACCGCGCCGGCGCCAAATATGACCACGCTGTCTTTCATCTGCGATTTCCAATAATCAGAAAGAACGCACAATAGCTCCTCACAGCGCAAGGCGCAGCCTGCCTTCCATCGTGCCTTTATCTTTTGTGGCTTGTCCCTTGCACTTCACCCTTGGGTCTGTGCTTCCACCGTCGATGGAGCCACCAGTACTGTGTTGGGTCTTCTCGCACGAATGCTTCAATCGCCTTGGTGTACTCGGCCGTAACCCATTTCAACGGGTCCTCCTTGTCAGCCCATTCTTCCGGCAGGATGATGCGATTGGCGGCGATTTCGAAGTAGAAACGATTGCCGATTCGCCTGCTGCAACCGACACATATCGGGACATTCTTGGTAATGGCAAGCAGGCCGATGCTCTTATACGTACTGGCCGGACGCCCGAAGAAATCAACGAATATCCCCTTCTTGCCGGCATCCTGGTCGGCCACAAAACAAAGCGTAGCGCCGGTTGAGGTGAGTTTTTCCATCAGCTCGGCGGCTCCTTTTTTGTCAATGATTTTTTGTCCGGCTCTTCTGCGGACGCCATACAAGTACCGGCTGATGAATTTGTTATCCAGCGGCCGGGCGATACTGTACACGTTGAAGCCGAATAAGCCCATCAGGTAACCCACAATCTCAAAGTTGCCATAATGAGCCCCTACCAGCAACAGGCCCCGCCCTTCCTGCATCAGCCATTTGGCCCTCTCGGTATTCTTATACCGAGAGTAATCGCGCCAGTTGTATTTTTTCACCAGGCGAGGGGTGAACAAAACATCGATCGCCAGCATCGCAAGATGTTCAAAGCTCCTGCGGCCGGTTTGCCATATCCATTCCTCGCTTTTCTCGGGAAAGCTTGCCCGAAGGTTGTCCAGCGCCCTGTTCCGGCCGCGATGATAGTGCTTCCACAGCAGCCGACCGAGAAAACACGCCGTATGAAGATTGGTCTGGACATCGAACAGGTAAAGAAAAACGACGAGAATGCGCAAGGCAAGATAAGTAAGCCAGTCAATGAATGGATTGTGTTTCTTTTTTTTCTTCCGTGGAAGCGAATCAGCCATAGGCCGTGATTTTAGTAGTAAAACAGCCGCTGTCAAGCTTTTAGAACACCCCTCTTGGCAGGCCACATGGCCACTTTCCCGCTCTCCGTCCGCATTTTGGAAGCTTCTCGGGCAAAGAAGCCTCTGTCCACATATCTCGGTATTAGATTCCACGTCTCAGAGTACATTACAGAATTACCATAGGAATAATAGTTTTATCTTGAAACTGAGCTGTGTGATTTGGTATAAATTAGGTAAGGAGTAGGCTGCGCCCCGGTGGAATTTGCCCAGGCGCGGTCGGGCAGGCAGACAATTGTGGATTTCGCTCTTCGGGTGGGTGAAATTCTTGTAGTTCCCATTTTGAAGAGATCCTTAGCGTCGTATCAGCAGTAGTGGAAACATCATGTTCTTTGCTTAAAGGAGGACAATTATGTGGAAACAATCGATGTGCTTGATCTTGCTCGCCCTGGTGGTCGCGGGCATACCCACCAAGGCCAATGCGGCAGTGGTGCCGATTACGAGCGTCACTATCGAGAGGGTAGATAATCCCGGTGGAGCGCCTACTTTTTGGCTCAAAAGTATCACTGTTGGCAGCTACATCATCGCCGTTGAGCGACTTGTCACAGGTACATCCACAGGTGTAGCTACGGCACAGCCTGCCCCATACAACGACATCAGAAACGCCGACAATTTCGACCTGAACCTGTTCGCGGGTCGCGCCACTGAAAATCCCCCCACGTGGCAGATCAAACAACTTGGCGGCAAAGCGACCTGGCTCAATACCAACGGCGACAATCCGGACTTTTTTGTGTTTGAAACCGGCGGAAACCAGGATTTTGCCATTGTGGCAATCTTGCCGGGCGGGGTAATCGGAAAACCAGTCTCCGTTTCACAGGCCACATTTGGAGATACGGGGTTGGTCATCACAACTTCCGGCCCTCATAATGGTCAGACTATTGAGGGTGTGGCGTTTGCCATAACAGACCTTTTGGATCAGAATGGAAACACGCTGACTAACGCCACTGTTGTGGAGGGGATTCAGATCAATTCTGATGGCATTGATCCATCGTGTTTTTGTGCCGTATCAACCGGGAAGATTCTTGTTGCTAATAATCCCAGTCCTGCAGATGGTGCGCTTCATACGGATACGTGGGTGAATTTAAGCTGGACGCCGGGTGATTTTGCGGTTTCTCACGATGTGTATCTGGGCGACAGTTTTGCTGATGTGAACATCGCGACACCCGCCAGCGGGACCTTCCGGGGTAATCAGACCGGAACGTTTTTTGTGGCCGGCTTCCCCGGTTTCCCGTATCCGGAGGGTCTGGTTCCTGGCACGACGTACTATTGGCGGATTGACGAGGTCAACAGCACGGACCCGAACAGTCCGTGGAAAGGCGACGTCTGGAGTTTCTCCATTCCCTCGAAGAAGGCGTATAAACCCGTTCCGGCCAATGGGACTGAGTCCGTCGCTTTGAATGTGACGCTGACCTGGACGCCGGGACTCGCGGCAAAATTCCACACCGTCTATTTCGGCGATAATCGTGACACGGTGGCCAACGCCGCCGGTGGAGTGCCTGTGGGCATTGCGAGCTATACCCCCAACGGGCTTAAAATGGCCAAGACGTATTACTGGCGCGTCGATGAGTTCGACGGCGCTGCGACTCACAAAGGCGACGTCTGGAGCTTTACAACGTTGGGCGCCGTCGGGGGGCCGAATCCGGCCAACGGCGCGGTGGATGTGAACCCGGCTGCGACTCTGACCTGGAGAGCCGGAGGTCTGGCCGCCTCGCACGAGGTGTACTTCGGTATCGATGCCGACGCAGTGAAAAACGCTACCAAGACTTCGCCCGAGTACAAGGGGCCCAAGGCCCTCGGCGCCGAGAGCTACACGCCCGGCACCCTCAAGCTCCAAACGGCTTACTACTGGCGAATCGATGAAGTCAATACCGTCAATCCGGATAGCCCGTGGAAAGGCAACGTCTGGAGCTTCACGACGGGCAACTTCTTCGTCGTGGATGATTTCGAGAGCTACGACGCTGGCGCCAATCAGATTTGGTATGCATGGCACGATGGGCTGGGCTACGGCACGCCCGGCACGCCGGGGTACTTCGGCGGCAACGGCACGGGTGCAGCGGTCGGCGACGAGACCACCGCCTCGTTTACCGAGCAGACCATCATCCACGGAGGCAAGCAGGCGATGCCGATTAACTATGACAACAACAAACAGGGCTTTGCCAAGTATTCCGAGGCGGAGTTCAAGCTGACGGCGCCGCGCGACTGGGCGACGGACGGCGTGGGCGAGTTGTCGCTGTGGTTCAGAGGCCGTCCGGCGTCTGTTGGCAGCTTTGTGGAAGGGCCGGTCGGAACTTATACCATCACCGCCTCAGGCGCGGACATCTGGAACCAGGCCGATGAATTCCACTTCGCCTATAAGACGCTCACCGGTGTCGGCTCGATTGAAGCCCAGGTGCTCAGCGTGGATAACACGGATCCGTGGGCGAAGGCCGGCGTGATGATCCGCGAGACGCTGGCTGCCGGCTCGAAGTTCGCGGCGGTCTATATCACGCCCGGCAACGGATGCCGGTTCCAGGCGCGAACGGACACCGGCATTGCCGCCACGAGCGACACCGACGTTGTGACAACCCAGCAGACGGCCATTAAGGCCCCGTACTGGGTGAAAATAGAGCGGGATGTGGCCGGCAACATCAAAGGGTATTACTCGGCCAACGGAACCACCTGGACGCCGATGTCATGGAATCCGCAGAGCATCCCCATGAGCGGGAATATTTACGTGGGTCTGGCAGTGACCAGCCACAACAACAACGCCACGTGTACGGTCAAGTTCTCCAACGTCAAGACGACCGGCACAGTCGGGGCGCAGTGGGCGCACCAGGATATCGGCATTGGCAGCAACGCCGCCGAGCCGCTGTACGTTGCGGTTTCGAATGCCGCTGGCCAGCCGGCGGTGCTGGTCCATCCTGATCCTAAGGCGGCACAGATTACCACCTGGACAGAGTGGGTGATTCCGCTGTCGGCGTTATCCGGTCAGGGCATCAACCTGACGAACGTGGACAAGATTGCCATTGGACTTGGCACCAGAGGGAATATGACAACGGCCGGCGGTGCGGGCAAGATGTACATTGATGATGTCCGCCTGTATCAGCCGAGGACGGCTCCGTAGGGGCAATCCCATGTGGTTGCCCGTTCATCGATGAATGGTGAATAGGCAACAATAGCTTATTTCGGGGCCTATGCTGATTCATTCGGCATAGGCCCCGTTGTTTTTCCACTTAGTGGGCGATGACGCTCGATATTCTGAATACCGGCAGGAGCAGCGCTATGGCAATCGTTCCGATAATACCGCCCATGATAGTTATCATAATCGGCTCGATGAGCGTCATGACGTTTTTTATTGAAGCCTGGAGTTTCTTTTCATAGAAGATCGATACTTTGTCACAGACCTCGCCGAGCTTGCCGCTCTTTTCACCGGCTCGAAGCATCTGAATGATCCCCGGTGCAATCAGCTCGCAGCCCGGCGAAATCAAGATGGACTCCGACAACTGATAGCCATCTCGAATTTTTATATCGACCGTAGCCCAAAGACGCTGAAAATAGTAATTTTGGCAGGAACCTTGTATAACATCTATTGAGTCCAGCAGATTCACACCCGTATTGATCATAGTTGCCATGATCCTCATGCTGCGAGTTATCACTGTGTCGATGAACATCGTGCCCACGACGGGAGTGTGGATTTTGATAAAGTCGATCACGCGCCGGCCGCTCAAGGTCCCCGCCCAGCGATACAGCCCCATCGAGGCGAAAACTGCCACGGTGAAGACGCCTGTCATGATCCGCAAATTGCCTAACATCATGCTGAAATTGACCAGCACCTGTGTGAGTTTTGGCAGCGCAGCTCCCCGGGCTTCGTAGATTCCCATGAATCGCGGCAATACAAAAAACATCAACGTTCCCGTCGCCGCCACGGCCATCAGGGCCATGATAAACGGATAGGTAAGGGCTCCTTTGATGCGTTTTCGTGTTTCGGATTCGAAATCGAGGTAGCCGCTCAGGACATTTAACATTTCAGCCATTTTCCCGGACGCTTCCGAAGCCCTGACCATACTGATGAACATTGCATTGAAAACCCTCGGGTATTCCTGCAGGGCTTTCGAGAAATTTTCGCCGCCTTTGACTTTCTGAGCAATTTCCATGATAATTGCTTTGAATGTCCCGTACTCTGCCTGTTCACCTATAGCATCAAGAGCATCGCTAAGCACCACCCCGCTTTCCAGCATGACCGACAACTGTGTGCTGAATAGTATAAGGTCGGCCTGCTTAACCTTCGCCCTGCTCAAATCCGCAATCCCGGCAGCGGCAGGCTCTTGCCAAACCGTGCCGTGATCCTTCGAGACATGGGTTCCGGAACCGGTCTCTACAGCCTTTGAGACCTTGGCGTTTTCCCTGCCTTTGCCGTACTTTGCGCCGGGGTCGGGTGATTCCTTGCTTTTTCCCGCGGAATCAGGTTTTTCTAAGGCTTTTGTTGTCGAGATTGTCATATTCTTTTGTTCCGGATTGTGCACATCACGCTACACACCCTTGCGTCAGGCTTCTATTTGCGTTGTCCTCAACACCTCTTCGATGGAAATAATTCCGGCCCGAACCTTCTCAATTCCGTCCGACTGGAGAGAAACCATTCCACTATGCAGCGCCTTAGCCCTCAGCTTCTTCAAGCTTACACGGTCATTAATCATCTCGATGATTTCCTCGTTCGGGACGAACAGCTCGTGAATGGCGATTCGCCCGGCGTACCCGGTATTGCGGCACTTCTTGCACCCAACCCCTCGATAGAACTTTTCAATTTTTCCGCCGGCCTTTTCCACAACCTTCCTGAGAGTAACCGGCGGCTCATATTCCGTCTTGCAGTTCGCACATACCTTTCGTACGAGCCGCTGGGCCAGGACCGCAATCAAAGAGGCGCCAACAAGATAGGGCGCCACGCCCAAATCAAGCAATCGCGCTACCGCTCCCGGGGCGTCATTCGTGTGCAGAGTCGAGAGGACCAGGTGCCCGGTCAGCGCGGCCTGCACGGCGACATTGGCGGTTGCCTGGTCGCGAATCTCGCCGACCATGATGATATCCGGGTCCTGCCTCAAGAGGCTTCTCAGCGCCGTGGAAAACTCGAACCCGGCGGCCTGATTGACCTGGAACTGGTTTATAGCCGGCATGTTGCACTCCACCGGATCTTCCACCGTGCAAATATTGACTTCTTCGCTGTTGAGCTCAGACAGCGCGGCATAAAGGGTCGTGTTTTTTCCTGAGCCGGTCGGCCCCGTGACCAATACGATCCCGTTGGGTGCCTGTATCACCTGCCTGAACAGTTGAAGATTCTCGAAGGTGAATCCGAGCGCCTCAAGATTGAAGAGGACCCTTTGCGGATCGATAATTCTGATCACGACCTTCTCCCCGTAATTGCCCGGCATCACGGATACTCGCAGGTCGATCGGTCGGCCCTCCATCAAGACGTGAATGCCGCCGTCCTGCGGTAATCGCCGCTGGGCTATGTCCAGCTCAGCCATAATCTTGACGCGAGAAACAATGGCCGGATGCATCTGATAGGGGGGACACATCTTTTCATATAATCTGCCGTCCACCCGATACCGGACCCGCAGCTTTTTGTCGTCCGGCTCAATGTGAATATCGCTGGCATTTTCCCGGACAGCATTGTAAAGCAGATAGTTGACCAGTTTCACAACCGGCGATTGCCCGGCGATCTCCTCGAGATTGCCTATATCCTGTGTGATACTCTCAATCAGCGTGAAGTCTTCCAGCCCCTCGTCGTCGATGATGTCGTCAATAACAAAGACATTGGCCGCCGGCAGGTACGTTTGCAGAGTCGCTTTGATATCCTTGCCGGTCGAGCATACGATCTGGACTTTACAGCCGCTGATGCGCTCGATTTCGTCGATCAGGAACACGTTCGTCGGCTCACTGACGGCCACCGTAAGCACGTCATGAACCTTGAACAGAGGCAGGACGATATATTCCTGTAGGAATTCTCGCGGCAGAATTTCGAGAGTTTTCGGATCACATATCTTCGGCCCAACCTGCGCGTACGGCACGCCGTAGCTCTGAGCGAGCGCCGAGGCGATTTGATTCTCGGTGCAATAGCCCATCTCCACCAGAAGCTCGCCGAGGAGTTTGCGGTGTCCCTTTTCTTTCTGTTCAGCCAGAGCTTTCTCGATTTGCTCGGGGGTTACGATACCCCGTGCAAGCAGGAGCTGCCCAAGCTGCAACTTGTTTTCCACTGCTATCTGGGTCATATCTGATATCTCTGCTCAGGCCGGAACAAGCGGTCGTCCGGACGCTCTGACTATGCGAAGCTCTTGACCGCCTCGGCCAGCTCCGCATAATGGTCAAATTCATTCACCAGGCGGGTGATCTCCATGATTCTCATGCAATTCTCATCGAGCCCCGCCAGTCTCATCTCGCGTTTGTGCTCATTGCAGTAATCGCGTGACCACAACAACAGCTCCAACCCGCGGCTGTCGATGAATCCCGTGTCGCTCATGTCAAGCACGACGCCGGTCTTGCGTTTTGTGACGATCTCGGTGATCGTGCTTTGGAGCAATTCAGCCACGTCGCCGTCAAGCTCACCCTGCAGTTCAACGACGGTCACGTCGCTATAATCTTGTATTTTGACTTTCATCGGATCAAAGTCCCCACAGCCGCCGCCCCATATTCTTCGCAATTACTATTGCTGTAAATTTCGCCAAATCCGTCCCGTATGATATTCCAGAGCTGATGGACGTCGCTGTCGAGAAATACACGCCCGAGTTTCTTGTCAAACTGCGTGCCCAGGCCTTTCTCGATCTCGGCGAGGGCCTGCTCCACGGTCATGGCATCCCGATAAGTCCGCTTTGAAGTCATCGCGTCAAAGCTGTCCGCCAGGCCGACAATCTTGCCCGTCAGGGGTATCTGCTCACCGACCAGGCCGTTGGGATAGCCTCCGCCGTCAATCCGCTCGTGATGACACAACACGCCGGGCACAATATCGCGCATCTGCGTGATTTCACGCAGAATACCCGCTCCAATCGAGGGATGTTTCTTCACGCGGCTGAACTCTTCCTCGGTCAGCCGGCCGCTCTTGCGCAATACCGATTCCTCTACACCTATTTTCCCCACGTCATGGAGCAAGCCGGCCAAATAGATCTTGTGGATTTGCTCTTCCTCCAGCGGCTCTTTTTCGGATAACCGCTCAGCAATCCATCGAGAAATAAATGCCACTCTCTCGGAATGCCCGTGGGTATATTTGTCTTTGGCGTCAATCGTGCTCGTCAGAGCTTTCAGCGAGCCGATAAACAGATCTTTGAGATCTTTGAACAGCCTGCCGTTTTCGATAAATACGGCACATCCGCCGGCCACGGAGTTGAACAGCTTTACGTCGGTGCTGTCGAAATCCTGTTTGCCTATCCGGTTAATTGCGACCATCAGCCCCGTGATGCAGTTGCCGTGATGAGCCTTTCCTGCAAAATGAGACTCCGTCTTATCCTTGCCGAAGAAGGGTACCGCGATAATGTTCTTAATTCGGCTCGGCCAGTCGTACTTGAAAGCCGAGTCTATTTCGCTGTCCAGGAGCGCTTCCTTACCGCTGTTAATCTCTTCCGCCAGGCGGCCGTGGAGAATGGCGGCCATCTGATCGTCTATATCGATCAGGCCCGACCCGGCGGCGATGACCCACTGCTGCTCGTCGTCTATCGTTTTCTCCAGTAATATGGCGATGCCTTCGACAAAGACAATCTCGGTCAGGCAGTCACAGGCCATCTGAAGGAAGTTCGAGTCGGCTTCCGTCACCTTCATGTTCGTGCTGAGCCTGTGAAGCAAGACGAGCTCTTCGTAGGTCTGCGCCAGCTCGGTGCTGACCATGTCAATTTGCTCTTCCGCTTTCGCGTCAGATCTGAATTTGCCGGCCAGAAGATCGAGCATTTGAACAAAGTATTCGCTGTCTCCATGGACGGTTGTCGAGTCACTCCCATTGTAAGAGGCGCACACGGCGGGTGGTGTCATCTGCCCCAGGTCAATCAAGGCTGCCCCAACGGCCTCCTCGCTTTTACCGTACGGAGCACATTTCAGAACAACAGCCAGTCCTATGCTCGCGTCGCAGAAACGCCATACAGAGGCGTCCGCCTCGTCGGCACAACTGCCCTCGCCGCTTTGTTCGAGGGCTTGTCGAGTCCACTGCGCCAGTTGATCCTCGCTGCTCTTGAATCCACCGCCTTCGCGCAGCAGGACGATTTCGCCCTCTGCGTCACAAACGGCGAAGTTCACGCCAAACCCACTTATCCTCTCGCCGAACTTCTCCAGTTCGAGCAATTGCGACGGGCTCAGACTTTTCCTTCCGGTGTATAGCATAGCTTCACATCGACTACGAACTGCCTTATGTTATTTCTTATCCGCTATCAGCTCTTTTTGATACAGAATGTCTTCAATGTTGCCCAACAGTTCCTTGGGGCTGAAGGGTTTACTGAGGCATCCCGATATCCGCAGATGATCCTGCTGCTCTTGTGGAACAGCAAAACTTCTGGCCGTCAGCATGACGACGGGCGTGTCTTTTGTCTCCTCATGCTGCCGAAGCTGCTCGATGAGCTCCAGACCGGTCATCACCGGCATTTGATAATCCGTCACAATGATGTCCGGCCTCTCTTTGAGCGCCAGCTTGAGACCTTCAGCACCATTGTCCGCCGAGATGACCTCATAGCCGTTATTACGCAGTTTTATCGCCACCACGTGAACTATGTGTATCTCGTCATCCACTACCAGAACTTTCTTGTCCGCCATTTTTGCCTCCACCTAAATCTATCGTGCCTCGCGGATGGCCTGGCACACGATCCTGTTGTCGTTTGCGGTTACTACACAACCCCCGCCGATTCTCTTGTCGCCAAAGGCAGCTCGAAACCGAATGTGCTGCCCACACCCACCTGGCTCGTAACGAATACGCGTCCGTCATGGACCTTCTCGACTATCTGTTTAACCAGGGTCAGGCCCAGGCCCGTTCCCGTCGCCTGCTTCTTGTTGGCTCCGACTCTATAGAATTTATCGAAGACCCGTGCAATCTCGTCTTGTGGAATGCCGACACCGGTATCCGTTACTGTTACGCGCACCAGAGAGGCCCCTTCGTCAACGGCGGTTTCAACTCTCACCGAGCCTCCCGACGGAGTGTATTTGACGGCGTTACTAAGCAGATTAACGATGACCTGAGACATCATGTCCCTATCTACACACACGCGATCAAATACGATCGGCGTCTGTCCAATGACTTTTATGTTCTTCTCTTCCGCGTAGCTCTTTATCATCTGCAACTGTTCTTCGATGAGCATGGTCAGGCTGACAATCTCTTTGTTCACCTTTATCAGGCCCGATTCTATGCGTGAGGTATTCAGAATATCCTCGATCAGCCGATTGAGCCGCTGGGCCTGGCTTTGGATCACTGAACAGAATTCTCTTCTGGTCTGTTCGTCGCCGGCTTCACCGTCGGCCAGCATTTCAGAATAGGCCGTGATGGAAGCCAGGGGTGTTTTCAGCTCGTGCGACACGTGACTTACAAAATCATTTTTCATCTGCTGAATCTGCTTCTCGCGTGTAATATCATGCAGTACGGCCACGACTCCGCACACCTGCCGGCTCTGGTCGTACACGCACGAAACAATGCAATCAAAGATTCTTTTTTCACCGTCCTGGCAGAATTCCAACTCCCGGCGTGCGGCCTGGTTCTTGCTCTGTCTGCTGTGGCTGAGGAACTCGGTAAATTTAACTCGATCAGGACCTATCAGCTCGCCCAGGGGCCGGTGCTGTGCATTTTTGAACTCAAAACCGAACAGTTGTCCGGCCGCCTCGTTCGCCATCAGCAATTTGTCATACTCGTCAATCACAATGACGGCGTCCCGAATGCCGTAGATAATCGCTTCGGTGTTCTTCTCCCGCCTCTGGGATAGCTGAACCTGAAGCCGCAGGTCCTTGATTTGCTTTTCGTACTCCGCGATACGAGCCGTACAACCGTCCAGATGTTCACTGACGGCTTTGCACAACGTCTCGACTTTGCTCTCTTTAAGCAGCGTCAGAGTCTGGGGTGCGTTTTCGGCATCCCGTACCCGGCCACCATCAAAAAGCCTGGCTATGGACGCGATGGCCCGGCTCAGCCTCAGCCAGTACCAGCCAAGCCAAATCACGCCCATAGCCACAACAACACAGCAGACTAGCGCAACGGATATCCCCTGCGCATAGCCGGCCACACACCAGCCCTTTTCCGTGCCAGAGTTCCGACCCTCTGAGAGGGTCCCTGTAAACAGGCTGCACGCCACAACCGATGTGGCGGCCGTGTATAAGCTTCTTCCAAGTCTCAAGGCAATAACTCCAGCCTTTTTCAAAATCTCAAATGGCAATTCAATCTTCAAACACACCAATTAATTTCTATGCCACTTGGGAGCTTCATTCTGGTCAACAGCCTCTAGCATGATTCTTTCGAGCTCCTGAGCCTCATCCGGACTTGCCGCGGCAATGATCCGTTCTTTCAGCCGTATAGCCTCGAGGTAAGTCGGGCGAAGATTCAGAGCTACGCAGAGCTGCTTCATTGCCGATACGTTGTCATTGTCCTTGTTGAACTTGACGGCTCTGGCGTAGTGATCTTCCGCCAATCTGGCTCGGTCTATCCACTGGAGTCCGTCCTTCGCGCCGAAGCGTTTGCGGCTAATGTCCGCCGCCCTGGCCTGTCCATCCACCTGGCTGGGCTCTTCAATAATATGCGGCGTCAGCAGGACGATAACCTCCTGCCGTTCCGTTCGGTCATTTGTTCCTCTGAAAAGACCTCCGACCAGAGGCAAATCTCCGAGAAGAGGAACCTGGGATCGTCCCGTGGTTACGACATCTCTGAACAGACCGCCGATCACGATGGTCTCGCCGTCCTTGACGATGATATTGGTCCTAACCTGTGTGACGGTCTCATCCGGAACTTTGTCAACATTGAGCTGTCCGGAACTATCCTTCGGATAAATATCCATCCGGATATAGCCATCGTTGCCAATGTACGGCCTGAACGTCAAAACCGTACCGGTGTCCAGAAACTGCACTTCGCCCTGTGTTGCCACACCTCCGCTGGAAATGGTCGTACTGCCGCGATACCCCAGCTTCTTACCGATCTGGACGTAGCCTTCCTGCTTGTTGACGGCAAGGATCTTCGGGTTCGCCAGAATAGTGACGTCCGTTATGCTCTCCAGCGCCGTGAGGAACATTGCCATATCACCGCTGGTCGCCCCTATTCTAAGGCCATTCATTCCACTTGTAGCAAAGCCGGCGGTTTCTATCGGGGCGCCCGGTACACCAGCAGCTATCTGAGATACAGGCGTCGTCGTCGTAGTGCTTATTGTCTCGGTCGTCCCGACTTGTCCAAGTGAACTCGAACCGTTCAGGCTGACACCGGCCATGAAGTTCCAGTCGATGCCGAACTTGGTCTCTTCGGTCAGGGTGGCACTCAAGATCGTCGCTTCGATGAGAACCTGCTTTGGCCTTACGTCTATCGACTGTATCACCTCTGCGGCTCTTTCGATATACTCAGGATAATCATACACGACGATCATATCGTTGCCCGCCATTGCGTCACCACCCCCGGACGCAGAGGTTCCCCCGATGCCACCGGCGCCTGCGCCGCCCACGGATATGCTTTTCTCCGCCGCTCTGCTCTTCTCAATCTTTGCAGAGTCGCTCATTACGGGCTTGATCAGGGCTGCCGCTTCTTCGGCCGTGACGTAGTACAGTGTAAAGACCCTATGCTCCATTCGATCCGGGTCTTTCTTGAGCTGCTTGTACTCGTCTACTGTGTACACCTTGATGAGCTTGCCTGCCTGCTCATATTTGAACTTGTCGCCCAGAATCGCATCCATGGCCTCTTCAAAAGTCACATTCCGCAAACTTCTGAAGGCCAGTACTCCATCAACGCCCGGCGACGGCACAATGTTCTTCTGGCACTGGCTGCCCAGCATGGCCAGAGCTTTGCGCACGCCAAAGTCCTCCTCGACCTCGAACTTGTCGATGATCTGGGGCGGCGCGCCCGCGGACGCACCCGCGGCTACCGTGGCTGTCATCGCAATTAGCACGAGACTCCACACGAACAGACTCGTCTTCATATTCATTTTGTCACTTGCATTTTTCTCGCGATACATATCAGTTCCCTTTCTTTCTTGTCTTTGGCGGTGCAACGATCACTTTTCGACCATTGACACCGGCACGAGTTTCAACTTTATTTCTGCCTCTCTACACTTTATCACTACCGTGTTCTCTTCAATTGCAGCTACTTCACATTCATACTTTTCATTCCCGTCATCAATGAGCATCCGATCTCCCAGCGAGAGCACTTTATTATTGATAAAGGCCCGGGGATTGCTGCTCAACACTATGGCTTCCAGCCTCAGTTTCTCTGCCACTTGTTTAATCGCTTCTTCACTGCCATTCTGCGAAAGCATATTCACTTCTTCGATATCCGCGAACTTTTGCCGTCCGCCCGTAAAGTGCCGCCAGCCGTTACAGGCAAAAAAATCCCGGGTGACCACATCGTTCCGGCCTGCAACTTTCGGCAGCTCCACAAAAGACACGTTCGCGACGGGATTCGACGGATTTCCCATGTCCAACTGCTCTGTCGCCGGCGTTGCCTCAGCCGCTTCGGGCGTATTCCTGGTCAGCACTCTAACCCAAAGAAATACCATCACGATGACCAGACACCCCGTTGCGACGGTCTTCCTCTTTTCGACCGCAAGCCGACCGAGGAATCGTCCGGCAGAACCCATATTATTTCTCACGTTCGCTTTCATCCAAAACTCTTGATTTATTGACTCTACGTGTTCGTTACCCTTGCCCCACCCTGGCTCGGTAATAGATAACCGCCCGTGTCTCCATTCTGACTTCGCCGTTGTATCCGCTGTCGTTGGACAGTTTTACCTGCTCGATGCGTACCAGCCTGTCCAAAGCCTGTAGCCGCTGATAGAACTTGAACACCTGCTCTAGCTTGCCTTTGCATTGCATCCTTACGGGCGTGCAATTGAACCTTTCGGTTTCGATCTCTCCGCCCGGCGTGATCACCTGTTCCTTCAAATTGTGCTCGTTCATCAGATCGGCGATTCGGCGCACGAATGGGCCCAAGGCCCCCTGTTGGGGTATTTTGGCCTCAAAGTTGCCGAGTTTCGAGCTCAACTGCTGCACCTGCTCTTTGAGCATGGGCAGTCGCTTGCCGTCTGCGTCATACATGGCAACGGCAAGTGTCTGCGTGGCTTTGACCTGCCCCAGGGCTTTCATCCTCTGGCGCAGGGGCAAGTACCAAAACACCACAAACACGCAGACGATCACGCCCGCTATAACACAAATCATGACCTGTTGTTTTTCTCGAAAGAGCATCTTTCTTTTTTGTCCTCTACTGCTCGCGATAATTCGTCAGATAGCACTGTATTTCAAACTCGCTTGCTTTCATATTCGCGTCACTTTCACGTACGGCGTCTTTTGCCTTCTGCGTTCCTTCTTTGCTGTTGGTCCGCGCGTCGAGCACAGGAGCTTTTCGGGCCGTGATTTCGGTATCGCGCGAAAAGACCAGCACAACCTGTCCAAAATAAGGGGAATCCTCCAACTTGCACATCAAGACCCCTACGTCGCTTGCATCAGCCGCCACGCCGGCTATCACCACTTTGAACCGCACGTCGCCGAGTGGCAGATCTTTCTTGTTGGCGCCAACAGTACCCACCGGTCTGACGACTGTACTGGTGTTCGGCACTGAATCGGCTTTCTGCTCGCGCTCGAGTTTTTCAGCGGCGAGCTCCACTCTGCTCAGGACGACTCTCTCGTCAATCAAGTAGCTCAGCTCCGCCAGTGTGCTCGCCACGTCGATCTTTGAGTCAGTTTCTTCCATCGAATACACTCTTTGGCGCAGTTGTCTCAATTCGTTTTCAAGTCCGCCCAATTCAGCCGAGACGCTCTTGCCCTGTACCTGGCTCGCGGCTATTTCAGCCAGCTCGGCTTCGGCCCGTGAAATCGAGTGCTTCGCCGCCAGACTCCACACCGTCATCACGACAAACACTCCGCTCAAGGCGATGCATTGCGTGCGATAGCTGACCTGACGCCTCTGGCCGTTCCTGTACCATTGTGGAAGAAAATCGATCTCTTTCATATCAGTCCCGCAATTCACATGGCACCAGATGCTCGGCGGTTTCTATCTTGTTCCAGCCCTTTAGACTAATACCCACTGCGACCGCCCACTCGCAGAGCAAACCCCGCCTGTCGCCATAGAAGTTCACGTTGGCCTTTCCACTTGACAGATCGAAACCTCTCAACGGCTCAGCGACCTCAATTTCGACCGCCAGTTGACGCCGCAGGACGTCCAGCAGGATATCCTCATAAGCACCCCCTCCGGCAAACACGGCACGCTCCACGCGCTTGCCTCTGAACGTCACCGTATAATACCTCAGACACAGCGCCACCTCCCTGGCCAGATCCTCCGCCACCGCACCGACGGCCTCGCCGATGGCGTGCCGGGTGGAGGCATCTATTTCTCGTCCATCGCCGCCGACCTCATGCCCCGGCGAGTCCGAATTCACCGATGTAAAGCCGTCTTCCGCGCGAAGGGATTCTCGCAGCATTTCAGCTTCACTGAGGCTCACGCCTAATTTCTCTGCAACCTGCTGAACGAACCGTTCTGCGCCAATCGGTATCTGTTTGACAAAACTGATCTGGCCGCCGCGTCCGAAGACAACCGTTGTAAATCGGCTCCCGACGTCCACAAAGACGACGGTCAGCTCTCTATCCTCCTGACGCCGCAGCGACCGTTCAAAGCTCCTGAACAAAGCACACGGAATCGTGTCGACGGCCACGGGTCTGAGCCCGGCTTCCTCCAGCATGGCAATGTGGCTCCTGATTGTTTCATTGTCCGTGGCAAACACGATCAGTTCACTCTTGACTTCGTCGCCCTGCCGGACGTGGCCCGCAACGACGTAGTCCATCGGATCCTCTTCCGGATTCAATCCGAAGCGCTGCGCGACTTCTTTTCGCAGGGCCTGCTCGATCCCGCTCTTTTCCGACTCGGCCAGCCGCAAGCTCGTGATTTTCAGCTTGCCGCTCGGTACGCATGAGATGGCGTCTCGGCCGCGAAAAATTCCCTGGGCCAGCATTCGTTTTATGGCCGCGACAATAGAGCTTCTCCTCGCCTGCTCGTCGCCGTCGGCGCAGACGTCAATACGAGCTTCATCGGCCGCAAAAACGGATATTCGCCCGCCGTTGACGACCAACTGAATGGCCTTGATAGAACTATGACCAATGTCCAGTCCTATCGGCCGAAGACCACGGGTTTTCAAACCCCAATTGACCATCGTCTTGCTTTCCTCGTTTGGAACCAACAGTGGGAATTCACATCTTCCGGGCTTACCGTTACGGGGTCGAAATAGAAACGAACCCCGTCACGGGCTCTACGGTAATGGTTGTGCTTATCCCGCCCGCTTGCAGATTGACGGCGCCTCCGCTGTCGGGACTGCCCAGGCAATCAAACACAACGATCTGATCCCCGTTGAAAACTGCGTTGGTGATATCCACCCGGCTCAGCCGGCTCTCTGTGCGAAAGTCCACGACGTAGGTAAATCCCTTCTTCACCGGATGCTGGATCACGGTACCGCCCTGATCCACTATTTTGTAGCTGTCAGTGTTCTTGTCGAAAACGACTGAATGGTTTTGCCCCCGGCTGATAGCCATGCTCCTGGCGTACTCGAGATCCGCCGCGATCATATTCGCCGCGGACCGAATCTGGATGCTCGCCGCCGAGCTCATCATCGGAATGGCGGTCAGCGCCACGATGGACAGGATGACCACCACAATCAGCAGCTCAACAATGGTAAAACCATGACCCTTGCCGCACAATTCGCCTCCGTCTTTACGGCGGAGATACGAATGACGTAACCTCGTGGATGGATATGCTGAATCTCGCATTTCGGCGAACCTCCTCTGTCTAATCTTAAACATCATCACCCTCCTCCGTTCTTTTTTCGTCTTGTTCCAGACGCATCTTTAGCGGCCAATTAGTCCGTATAAAACCTCGCCACGTTCTCTATGTTATCCGACCTTTCAAAAGTCACGAAAACGTGCCGCTTTTTTCCCGCCCGTCGCATCTTCCAACTACAAACAGCACTGTATAAATGTCATTACCCGCATCTTCTACAGTCAGGTCCGGCAGAATCCGCACAATCGTCAAAACAATACCCTGACCGTCTCAATGTCGCGTAAGGGTTGCGGCGTGCCGCCGGTCGGGTCGAGATATTTTGGATTTTTCTTTTTATCACTCGTAAAGGCCGATAAGCATTTTTCGTTAGAGGCGGAAGAATTCACAATTCAATCGTCTCTACTTTATTCTTTCGATGCTCTTGAAAAAAGCACCCGCCGCCGGCCTCCATCTCTTTGAAGTACCACCCGGCAGCCATGTTTCAATCGACGCTGTTGCCGGAGCCGCTGTAACACTAACCTGGATCGAAGATGACGTTACATCGCCATTGGCGATAAACAAACCGCCTATCACCTGAATGCTTGCGCTTGTTGCTCCGGCGTAGATCGATATTCTCTGTCCAATTTGTGCAAGGCCGTTAATCACTAACGAACTGCCGTTTTTCATCACCACCTGCCCGCCGACCAGGAGAGCAGGAAAGTTCTTCCCGGCGGTAATTACGTTGTTTGACCCACTTATCGTGAGGTTGCCGGTAATGACAAGCGTACCGTTAACAGTCACATTACCCGGCATGTTCGCATCGCCAGCCCTGCAGCACACTCCGGTCAAAGTGCTCATCGCAGGGATATTGGCATCAGCAATCTGTTGGGCTGAATAAGACGTTGCACCTATGTAATACGTCGGCGCATAGTCGGCGACCGCAAGGTTCGGCCAACTGATACCCGCCTCAGCAGCAGGCTTCTTCTGCCCTTGAGGGTTCGTCCCGCCTATCGTTCCGACGGCGAACACATCGCCGTTGATCACGCCGTTATTTGTCAGATTGCCTCCGCAATAGACATCTCCCTTGATCGTCATTTGGGGCCACACCGTCGTGTTCGAACCCGCCCAGTAAGCGATGCACGGATTAAGCCGAAGCACCGCGTGTAAGCGGCTCAAGCCGCTTCTTTCCGTATCCTTCATGCGACAGGAATCACAGTCTATGGTATAATTACATCGGTCGGCCGGGTCTCGATTCACCGTGACATCGTAACGATCGTTGCTTCCGGACACTAATTGAAGACCCGTGCTTCCCGCCCAGTACTCCGCGCTCACATCCTGCGGATTGAGAATCAGCCCTTTGGCGTGCTCCAGGCCGGACTCGGCCAAATAGTCCATCTGCGTTCGCATGAGCATATTCGTGCCGCAGGCTAATTCCACGTCGCTCTGCGACAGGAAGCCCATCGCCGTAATCGCTATCGCCATAACGATAATCAGCACAACGAGCAGTGCTATGCCCGGTTTTGCAGATGTATTCTTATTTGTGTTCATGTTAATCGTCGTCGCCTACGATATTTCCGCTTCCGTCGAGCAAGTTGGCCGCCCTGGCCCGAAGCGCGGCGTTTATTTGAAACTTGCTGCTAATGCGATTTTCGACAACGTTAAATGCAATGCTCATAATCTTGCTGTTCGGCGGTGTACTGTCGAGATAAAACGTCACAGTGCTGCATTTCGGTATCAAGCTCGTATAGGGAGCCTGGCTGGCATAAGCCGTCCACCAGTTTGTCGATAGCGCGCCAATTGTGCTAAGATTTATCGGCGCAACGCTGGAAGGCGTAAATGTATAAAGCCGCAGATGATCGCGGGCCGTCCCGGCCTCGATATAATTCAATTCGCCAATATTGATTTTCCCGTCGCCGTTTGTGTCCCCGGCCCAAACGGCTATCTCATTGGCGGACGCATAACAAACAAGCTTACAATGCCGAATCAGGTCCGAGATTTTCAGCGTCGCAAAACGCACCTGGGCCTGCTTTCTGCTCATATCGTCGGTTGCCACACCGGCCGAGTTCATGGCGTAGGCCAACGTCGCCACCGCCGATGCGACGATACCTGTAATGATCATCGCCAGGAGCAGCTCAATCAGTGTGAAGCCGTTTTGGTATCTCGTCGTTCTCATTCACTCACCAGCCGGCTGAGCGTCGCCACGTTCTTGCCGCTGTAATCCACCTGCACCGTCACAAGAATAAAATTGCATTTCGCCGGATCGGTCTGCGCCGGTTGCGGGAGCACCGTCGCATAAACACAAGTCACTTTCCGGCTGTACTTCGCGTACTTCGGATCGGTGAATACCGCCCCGGTCGCATCCTTCACCTGGCCCTGGATCTCCGTGTAACCGTGAAAATCGTCAACGTTGTCATAATCCCCTGCCTCCGGCCCCGGGCTGTAATTGGTACCCTGGGGATCAAGAAACGGCAATCTTACGATCTGCTCCATCAAATCGCCGGCCAAACCCGCACCTAACGTTCTGCGGACGCCTTCGGCCCGCACGGCGGCCCCGCTGACAAATGGAAGCAGCACGCCGGCCGCCGCGAAACCGAGCACCGTCACGGCCAGCATCGCCTCAGTCAGCGTAAAGCCCCGCATCTTTCTGCGATGATGCGCGCCGGTTTTAGTAATCATAGTATCGCTTTCCGTTTTCGTCGCTCGCTCCACAATCCGCTCGCACCTCCGCCGTAGCGGGTTTGTAGATCCAGCCGTGACTATCATCGCCGTTGGCCGGAAAGACGTCGGCGTCGCTAAGCACCTGAACTGTGCTTTTGTGATTGAGCGGATTGACCGCTATCATCTGCAGATACGGGCCACGGGGAAAGCCCGGCGTCTTCGGGGGCGCCGTCTGACCGCTGGCGTCGCTGGAAAGCGTGATCTGATCGACAAAGGCCTGTTCGGTAGGCGTCTGGGTCCTGTCGCCATCCGGATAACCAGGGGCCACTTCCAGGTGCTGAGCCGTGTAAATCAGAACGTACCTTCGCAGCATGTTCAGGTCATTGGCAAGGGCGCTTTGCCTGGCCGATATCGCGCTGCCCGAGACCATCGGAAGGACGACCAATGCCAGTATGCCCAGCAGGACGACCACGACCAGTATCTCGACAAGCGTGAAAGCCCCTGCACTTTTTCTGGTTTTTTCTTTTCGTTTCTCAGCCATTTTAACACCATTAAAAAGGCTGACCCGCCGTCGGTGGTTACCTTAGCGAGGTCAGCCTAATTGTCTATCGTGATGTTTTCACGAGATTCAGGCAGTCGGCTTAGTCTGTATTCATCGACGGCTCAGCCGGCGGCCCAAATTCTTCTTAGAGAGCCGCATGCACAGCAGTATCAGCATGGAAAGCACCGGTCGCGGTATTGAACTGCCAGCCGTGCGTGGCTGCTCCGGGAGCAGCACCGTCAATCCGAATGGTGCTCATGTTGCTGAACTGATTCATCGGAACCTTCTGCAGATAAGGACCATAGTCGGTGCCAACCACCCCGAAGATATCGGTCTGGCCCGTCATGGATGCCTCAAAACCAGCGGTGCCCAAGTGCGTGCCGTTGGCCACGCCGGGCAGGTTATCATTGTGCTGTATCTTGTACAGCTCAATCTGCGAACGCACTGACTGAAGGTCCGTGCATAGACTGGACGTCTTGGCCTCAGTGCTGGCCTCGGTGAACTGAGGTATCACGATGGCCGCAAGAATGCCAAGAATGACTACGACGATCAGAATTTCCACTAATGTAAAACCAGCTTTCATGTTTTTCTCCTTTGCAATTGATTTGTTAGAAATGCCCTCAATCCTAAGAATCCGCTTCTTCTACAATTAGAGTATCGACCTAATCGATACCCAACTTAAGCACGCCTGCAATTCTGTTTGCCGTTCATCCTCCCAAAAAAATGAAAAATACTTTTTGAGACTACTTCAACAATTTGTCGGGATTCTCGCGCTGCCATCGGCGCTGCAACCTGCTACGTCCGAAAAGGACGCTGCCTATGCCTGCCGCAAGGCTGCACAAGTATCCAAGCAAAATATAGAAAATAAACTCTCGAAGGCCAAATCACAGGAGGCAAGAATATCGGCTCAGCCTGACAAGAAGAATCAGTCAGCTTGAGTATTGATATAATCGGGTATGTTCTTGACGTGTATTTTTCTGGTGGTTTCGCCGGCGTGCTCGAGCTCTATACGAAGGCAATTTAAATCCTGGAGAGCCGGCTCGACCCTGTCGGCCCATTCAATCAGGACCACCGACTGCGGGTTGCAGAAATCATCGAAGCCTAACATCTCAAACTCGGACACAGAGTTGAGCCGGTAGGCGTCTATATGGTAGATGTCCAGCCGGCCTGAATATTCGTTGACAATGACGAAAGTCGGGCTGTTGATGCGTTTCTGGTCGCCCGCTCCGGCGCCGGCGGCAATGCCCTTGATCAGATGCGTTTTGCCGCTGCCTAGCGGCCCACAGAGGGCGACAACCTCGCCGCCCTTCAATTGCGAGCCGAGCCTTCGACCGAACTTAATCGTCTCGTCCGGCGAATTTGAAGTGATATCGAAATTCATGCTCACAGGCTAATAGTCACTTGCCAGTTATCATTTACCCAACTGGGCCGGATAGTAATAACCCATCGTTTGAGCGACGACGCCCATTCGGTACTGGTGGTCCTGCATCAGACACACGCGGCGGCCTGAGTCGGGAATCGTGGTTGTATAAATGCGAAGCTCTCCCTTCAGACTGGTAATGACTTCTTCTCGGTAATCGCCCAGGCAATCCATCACCGCCACGACCGTTCCTTCGATCGGCTGTATCGCCTCGCCGTCCCAGTTGCAAATTGCCCGCGAGAAAATCACTTCCTTTTGAGGATCGGCATCCCACCACAGAGCACGCGGATTCAGTGTTCCTTCCTCTGTGAATTTTATCAGCTCGCCTTTGGCACTGTAGAGCCATCGCTCTTTCAAGTCTCTCTCGCCGGCATAGACCTCCATGCCCGGCGAATCGGCCAGAACGTCCGCTGCCATACCCTGGCCATGAACGTGGCGTGTGAGCTTTTTGTGCGTCCAGAGCTTACGGCCGGTCCGAGCGTCCACCACGCAGATTGCATCAGTTTCTTTGCGAGGCTCAATACCGTAAAAAATCTCCAGCCCCGGATTGCCTGGGTCGATATCTGCCACGTAGCAAACGTCGGGATGTCCTATTTCCGTCGTCCAAAGGCCCTTTCCGTTGTCGTCCAGTACGGCCGAGCCGATCACCAACTCATCTTTGCCGTCATGGTCTATATCGGCGCTGAACAGGCCATGAGCGCCCTGCCCGCCGTATTTCTTTTTTTCCTGCGTTGACTCCCAGTACCAGATTTGATTGAAGTCTTTATCCATCGCCTGCGTCTTGATGAGATTATAGGTCCCTCGCTGCATAATCAACGAGGGCGTTTTGCCGTCGAGATAGGCCACCGTCAGGAAGTTGCGGCAGTAATAGTTGTAGTCCGGATACCCATCCCGGCTCAACCAGGCCGTCTTTTTTACGATTTGGCCGGTCTGCCCGTCGATCTTGACCAAGTATTCCGGGCCGGTCTGGACAAGCCCTTTTTCATCCCGTGGGTCGCCTTCGCCGGCTTTGCAATAGACTTCGGCTTTGCCATCGCCGTCCACGTCATAGACAATCCACGGCGAGTACCAGATGCCCGCCTCGATAGACCAGCCCATGTCGTAGCGCCACATCATCGTGCCGTCCAGGCGGTAGGCTTCGAGCTTGTATGTCGTTGTACTCTTTTTCCAGTACCCCGGCTGCTGGTAAGGGTCGGTGTTGAAATTCGGCTGCTTAATGACGTACTCATAAGCGCCGTCTCCATCCAGATCGGCAACTCCGACCTTTTGAAAATCATAATCGCCTTTGAGCGGAATGCTGATGTACGCCTTCGGCCGACCGTTCAGTGTGATACTAATTTCACTCAGCTTTTCGGACGTTCCGGGCCACGTTTTTGTGCTGGATTTATACAGCTCGTAAATGACTGTTTTTGCTTTGTCAGGCGTCTTATCCGCTAAATTTGTCGCTCGATACGGCTCGCTCCCGGTCAGGACGATAACGGCATCCACCGCTCCGGAATCGCGTCGTTTAACCTGAAAAGCAATATCGTCCGGGTCAGTTTCAAGCAGTCGCCAGCTCAGGAAAACCGAGCCGTCCTGCCGTTCAAGGGCCACCAATCCACGATCCAGCTTCTCGGCGCCCCATCCAGGAATGCCAAAACCAGCTACCGCCACACTGATAACTATACACGCACACCATAATTTCAAGTTCATGGTCCATTACCTCCGTGCTATCTGTCAATTCTTCAAATGATCGTAACCTTTGGGCCGTAATGCACGTACCCGGCCATCCGCCATTTTTAACTGCACTCGACGGTTCGCAGTAATCTCTCCGATAAGCGTTATCGGAACCAATCCGCTCCATGCGTCCAATAATTGCTTGCAGTTCCGGCGAGAAAGAGTGAAAAGCAATTCAAAATCTTCGCCGTCGTTGAGAGCTGAGCTGAGCGGGTCCTTTGTTCTTGCCGCCTCATTCGAGACGGGGATCCGTTCGGCGTCGATGACAGCGCCCACGCCGCTCTGCGTGCAGATGCGTTTCAAATCGCTGCTGAGCCCGTCGCTTAGGTCCATCATCGAATTGACTTTGACGGTTTGGGCGATTCTCAGTGCTTCTTCGACTCTCGGCACGAATTCCAGATGTCTGCCGTTAAGCGAGCCGCCTAACGAGCCTGTCACGCAAATACGATCACCAATCTTCGCCCCCGACCTTTTAACCGGCTTATTATCTGCCTGCCTGCTCAACATAGCCACGTTGACGGCGAATGGATGTTTTCCCTTCCAGCTCGTGATGTCACCGCCCACCAGCGCACAGCCGAATCTCTCACCTGCGCGAACAATGCCGGCATGAAGCCGCTTCAATTCCCGTGAGCCAAATCCATGAGGCAGCGCTACGGAGACAACCGCCGCGACGGGTATCGTCGCCATCGCGGCGCAATCACTGAGGCTGACGGCCATAGCCTTATATCCGACCTGCTCCAGGGACGCCTGCCTCAAGTCAAAATGAACGCGATCCAGAAGCATGTCCGTCGTGATAAAGACCGATTCTTTGCCCAGCCGCACCTGGGCCATATCGTCGCCGATGCTGATTGGAAAATCCGCCGCAGATAACTTGCTCTGACGGGCAAACCAGGTTGTTATTTCATCTTCACCCGAACTCATCGCTGTCCCAACCGTCCCTGCCAGTATGCAAGTTGCTCTCTTGCCTGCTTTGGCCCGGCGGCGCCATCCGTGACGTATTTGGCCGCAACACGCGTCGCGCCAAGATGCTCATAGACGTCGGCTTCGATTGATGCCGAATGTTTCTTTAACTCATCCAAGGCGAGGTCGGCCAGCTTCTTGTTCTGCTTCTCGCAGGCGGCCACAAGCGACCCGACGATGCCGTGCGCCTCGCGGAACGCGACACCCTTTCGAACCAGATACTCGGCTAAGGCCGTGGCATCCAGGAAGCCCTCGTCCAAACCGGACGAAATCTCCTTCGTATTAAACTGTGTGTGCGAGACTATTGCCTGCATTACGTTCAGGCATGCTTCGACCGTGTCACTGGCGGCAAAGACGTGCCTTTTGTCTTCCTGCATGTCGCGATTATAACCGGAGGGCTGGCCCTTCAGAATCGTCAGCATGGCCATCAACGCGCCGTACACGCCGCCCGTTTTCCCCCGAATCAATTCGAGCAGGTCCGGATTGCGCTTCTGGGGCATCATACTCGACGAGGTGCAATATGCATCATCAATCCGAACAAAACTGAATTCATTGGACGAGTAGAGGATCCAATCCTCCGTCAGTCGCGACAGGTGCGTCGCAATCATTGCGCAATCGAAAATAAACTCGGCGCAGAAGTCCCTGTCGCCGACCGCGTCGATGCTGTTGTAGCTGATATCCGAGAATCCCAATTGCCCGGCGGTGCTTTTCCTGTCCAGAGGCAGGGTCGAGCCGGCGATGGCCCCGCTTCCCAGCGGGCAGACGTTCAGCAGATCACGGCAGTTCTTCAGCCGGACATAGTCGCGCTCCAGCGGCTCGACAAAACTCAATGCGTATGACGCGACAACGACCGGCTGGGCGCGCTGAAGATGCGTGTAGCCCGGCATGACATCGTCGCAGTACACACCTGCCAGCTTGACGAGTGCTTTTTGAAGCCGTGTAATCCCAGCCTGGAGAATCTCAATTTCATCTCGCATCCAAAGCCGAGTATCCGTCGCCACCTGGTCGTTGCGGCTTCGACCCGTGTGGAGCTTCTTGCCCGCTTCGCCGATCCGGGCCACCAGCGCCGTCTCAATGGCCATGTGAATATCTTCGTACTTCTTCTCGAATTTGAACCGGCCTTGTGCGATCTCCTCGCTGATCTCGATCAAACCGTCCTTGATCTGTTTGAACTCATCTTTGGTGATCAGCTTCTGGTCCGCCAGCATCTGGGCGTGAGCAATGGACCCCACAACGTCATATTTATAGAGACGCTTATCCACCGACAGGGACTCCACGAATTCGACGGTCAACTCGTCCGGCCCGCCGGACAATCGCTTTTCCCAGCTCTTCTGCGTTTCGACCATTATGTCTGCTCCAAGAATATAACCGCCCCCACGCAAATAATACGCATTCCCGAAAAGGATGTCAATCCAGCCCTTGCGGCTAAAAGTTAAACGTGTTATACTTCCGCACCATATATGTCACAAAAACTATTGATAACAAATTGCAGACTGTTTGACGCCGCCCGGGACGGGCAAACCACGTCCATTCTTATCGAGAACGGCGTCATCAAACAAGTCGGCCAAACTAAATCCGGCAAGACCTGCGACCAAGTACTCGACGCACAAGGCAGGATAATCGCTCCGGGTCTCATCGACGTCCATATTCAGGGCGCCGGCGGCGCCGATGTCCTTGACGGCACACCCGATGCCCTGGGAGCCATTTCGAAAACCTGCGCTCGCTTCGGAACCACCGGCTTTCTGGCGACAACCGTATTCAAGCCCGGCCGGAACAACCGGCACCTCGCCCTGGCCGCCGACTGCGTTGGGCGGGACCTCGGCGGAGCACATCTGCTCGGCATTCATCTCGAAGGCCCGTTCATCTCTCTGCAAAAGCGGGGAATGATACAGCCCGAATGCATCTGCCCCCCATCGAGCGAGGTCCTCGAAGAAATCCGGAGCGTCACAAAAAGCCATCTCAGAATGATGACGATCGCACCGGAACTGCCGGCAAGTTTGCCCGTCGTTCGCTCGCTCGTTGAGTCCGGGGTTATCGCCTCCTTCGGCCACTCGAACGCCAGCTTCGAGCAAACGCTCGATGGATTCGGCGCCGGCATCTCTCACGTAACACATCTGTTTAATGCTATGCCATCTATCCATCATCGCGCGCCCGGCCCGTTAGTCGCCATTTTCCAGACGGAAAACGTCACCGCTCAGCTCATCACTGACGGCGTTCACATACATCCGGCCGTGCTCAGGCACGCTTTCGAAACGCTGGGTCCGAGCAGGTCCGTAACAATCACGGACGGCATGCAGGCCCTCGGTCTTGGCGACGGCAGATTTGTTTACAACGGCATCGAATATGAATCCAAAGACGGAGCTGCGAGGTACAAAGACGGCACGCTTATCGGTACGGCGCTCGGTCTCAATCAGATGCTCCAGAGATTGATGTCTTTTACAGACTGCCCCCTCGATACCGCGATCAAGACCGTTACTGAAAATCCCGCACGCCTGCTCGGCCTCGACGGCAGGAAAGGCGCCATCGCCGCCGGAAAAGACGCAGACCTGGTTCTTCTCGAAGAGGATATTTCCGTCTGGACTACTATCGTTGCCGGCCGGATCGTATTTGAAAAATGAGGCGACTCGCTCACCGCCTGAAATAGAAGATGGGCAAGCTGGAAAATAAAAACGGGAGAGCTCTTGCCCTGAAGGCTCTCCCTTTATTTATGTGGCTCTTTCCTTGTTTTCCCTTAGCCCTTGCTCACTACGCCGGCTTTTCGATCTGACTTGTGTGCGACATCATAAGATAGGCAAAGTAAGTTCAAACTAATTTTAGCCGCATTGGCCATTTATCAGAGCCACCTATTTACCAGTACTGATATCAATCATCGGCAGAGCTTGCGGCAAACCTTGAATTTTTGCGAAGATTCTTTTTTCAGTATTTATTGCCTGAATTTCTTCATCGAAAAACAGTTTGAGTCGCAGGCGCACAGGCGGTAAGATGGCGCTTACGTTTTACATGAATCCACGTTGTTTCTGCCGGGAAAACAGATTCGTCATGGACGTAAAAGTGCTTGGGATTTCGACGAGCCCGAGAATCAAGGGCAACAGCGATTTGCTTCTTCGTCATGCTTTGGCGGGCGCCGAGTCGGCGGGCGCGCAGGTTGAATACGTGCGCCTGGCCGATTACAAAATCGGCCCATGTATCGAGTGTAATGCCTGCTATGAGACGGGCAGGTGCATTATTCAGGATGATTACCAGCAGCTTTTGCAGAAAATGCTCGACGCCGACCGCCTGATCTTTGCGACACCCGTGTTCTTCATGACGGTCTGCGCCCAGGCAAAGATGCTCATCGACCGCGGCCAATGTCTTTGGGCGGAAAAATACGTGCTCAAGAAGAAATCGTTCGCTTCCGAACGGGACCGCCGGGCCATGGTCATCGCCGTTGGCGGCTCAAGAAGCAAAAAGCAGTTTGAAAGTATTCGGCTGACTATGACCTCTTATTTTGATTCGCTCCAGGTGCGTTATGTATCCAATCTCTTTGTCAGCAAGGTTGACTCCCGGGGCGAGATCGAAAAACATCCATCGGCCGTCAAAGAAGCTTACCGCCTCGGCAGTCAGTTAGTCGTCGGCGAACATCCGCTTCCGGAAAAACCTGTCACTATCGAATTGACCTGAAGTTCTTCCCCTGCGGCCTTGTCCACCGCCATACAGCGTGTTCCTTCGACTCCGCGCCGCGCCGAAGGCGATCTGACCTATCGCGGGAGGTTCTCACGTATTTCCTGATAAAGAAGCCGAGATTTGGTTTCGCTGCCAAATACACCGACTCGAATATACAGCTTCGTTGCCTCTTCTGTGACCGCTTTGAATTTTATCGTGATCTTTTTGTCCTGTGCATCGCGCGCAACAATCATACCGGACAACACATCCTTTGATTTCGTTGTCACCTTCAACTCAAGTTTGTCGAGCGCTTTCAAAGTCGCGTCATAAACAACGTCAAGCTTCGCGGACTCCACCGCTTCCAGATCTCCGCGGACATAGGCTATTGTACCGGCCGCGCCAAGACCTACTGCGGCAACCAGACAGCCCTGGAGCAGGCCGGCCGCACCCACGGAAAGAATAATTAGAACAACCTGCCTTACTCGCATCGCAACATCTCCTTTCTTACGGCAAAACAATCTCGTCAGCAGCACACTTATTCCTGTACCTCACGATAGGCCTGGAATATATCAGAAATCATCCTGCTGACGGTATAATTCTGTCTGAGGTAGTCCTGCGCGGACCTGGCAATCTGACAAGCCAGCTCCCGCCTGTCCAGCAACTGCTTCAGTGTCCGCATAATACTCTGCTCATCGTCAGGATCGAACACAACCGCTGTCTGATTCTCGATGATCAAGTCATCCACGCCGCCCCTGCAACCGGCGACAGTCGTCCCAACACTCATCGCCTCCAGCAGCAAAGGATCAAAAATCCGGCTTGGTCGAGGGCGAATAAAAATGTCCCCCGATGCAAGAACCAGACGCCAGGGTAACAACCTCGGGACGAGTGTAACAACGGGCAAAAGACCCAATGCAGCCAACAGTTTCCACAGTTGTCTGTCCGCCCGTCCGCCGCCCACCACGACCATCATAAACTCATAGCCGTCGATAAGCAAATGCCTGGCTACTCCAAAGAGATTCTCAAGAGCATCGGCCTTGTCTAAGGGATGAGCCACGACCATCGTCGCCACCGCAGATGCACCGGAGAAACAGCCGCCGACCTCCGCCACAAAGGTGCCGATATTGATCTGCTGAATCAGATCGGCAAGACGAGGATACAATCCAGCCAGATTATCTGCGATACTTTTGGCCGGCACGATTACTCTCCTGCAGTGCGACGATGCAACAGGCAAGAACGGCCGCCGTTTCTGCAGGGAATTAACCGTCAGCACGTAAGGTAAGTCCAATCGGCGGGCTAATTGGGCCGTCAGTAACGCTTGCTTTTCGCACAGACAATGCAATACAGTGGGATTGAACTTGCCGAGCCGCTCAACGAGCAACCGAAGATTAAGGCGCCCCATGAACGGCAGATCAAAAACCGGATGCCTGATAACCTCTGCCGTGCCCGTAAACACAGCGTCCAGACGGCAACCCGGAGGACAGACTAAAGCGACCGGAACAGATTCGTCCGCCAGACCCACCAGAAAGCGCTCCAGGAACATCGAATACTCACAAACCGTACGTTCCGATGCAATCAACGCCACCCGAAGCGGCTTCTTCTTGACACGGTCCGAGGCCAAGCGATCTTGCTCCTTGTAATCCAAACAATCCGAACAGCAGACAACATGTTATCGCAGACGCTCTGTTTCAGCCACTGCAAAATTGCTATCTGCGCAAAACTCCGCTGTGACTATAAGGTAGGATGGAAAACGTTATTAAAAGGACCGATCACAGATTATTCACCACGGCAAGTCTGATATATTTCCAGAAAAGCATGTCAAACACACCAAAACAACGGGGCCTATGTCGAATGATTCGACATAGGCCCCGAACTGATACACATTTTAACATCACTCGAACCGAATACTACGGCGTCCTCGGCCGATAGAGGCGGATGTCGTCGAAGTATATCTTTCCCGTGCCGCCAGCCGCAGGGCTGCCCTTGGTGCCGAAACCAAGCGTAATCGTATTGATGGCTTTAAGGTTCACACCCTGGAACGCCTGCAGGTCGATCACCCACTCGGTCCATCCCGCCGCCTGAGCCGCCTTCGGATCGGCGTGATAGACGGGCGTGCCGCCGTTGAGAGCCACATACATCCGCTCAGCGGAATTGGCCGATGAGCCGCGGTACCACAGCGACAATTGTCCAACACCTTCCTCGGTCCAGTCACGCGGATAAACCAGCGTCATCGTGGCCTCAGAGGTCTTATTGGTGTTGTCGTAGCGATACGGCATCGACTGGAGACCGCCATGGACGGTCGCCTGATCGGCGTAAGGAGGCATGTCATTGCCCACCAGCGCCCCGTTCGTCGTCGGTGTCGCAAAACCATCTATCCACTTGTCGAATATCCTGTTGCTCGCAGGATCAGGCGGATCGATGTCATTGTAGGACTCAAAGTCGTCCACGAGCAGGAAATCAGCCGTCGTAAAGCTCCAGACGAGGCCTTTTACCGTACCTGTACTGTAAACGGCATCCACGCGCCAGTAGTAAGGGGTGTACCAGGCAAGCTTGCCGGGGTCGTAGCTCTCAGAACCTTTGGCCTTGCTGCCCTTGTACTCCGGCGAGGCGGTCGTAGCGTTCTTCACAGCCTCTTTATCCGTGCCGAAATAGACCTGGTGTGATGTGGCGTTCGTTGCCGGCGTCCAGTTCAGCTTTGCGACCATCTGCACGCCCGAAGCGCCATTAGCCGGCTTGGGGCTGCCCGCGGCGCCGGGCGTCGTAAAGGCCCAGATATTCCCTTTATGCGTGGAGGTCCCGTCAAATTCATCGACGCGCCAGTAATAGATCTTCTCCGCTTGAAGAGAAGCTGGTTTATACGTTGCCGTTCCCTGTGGTAGTCCTCCGACAGCATTACTTACGGAAGTGAAATCGTCGCCAAAATAGACAGTGTGCAACTTGGACCCGAAACCTGGCGTCCAGCTCAAGGTCACATTATCCGGGCCCACGAACTGGGCCCCATCCGCCGGATTGGGATTATAAGCCGTTTTGGGTGGAATGGAGAAGCTCCAGATGGGGCCTTTCCACGGGCTATTGGGCTCAGCAGTGTTGACCTCGTCGATTCGCCAGTAGTAGGTCGTGCCCGGAACCAGACCCTCCGGATACGGGAAACCGGGGAAGCCGGCCACAAAAAACGGTGAGGTCTGGTTGCCCCGGAATGTGCCACCTGTACCGGCACTCACATCGGCAAAATTGTCCCCCAGATATACATTGTGAGAAGCCGCAAAATCACCCGGTGTCCAACTCAGATTCACCCATGTATCGGCGTGGATAGCTCCATCGGCCGGGTTTGGACCGAAGGCATAGGGATAGCCTTCACCCTTCATAATGCCCTGAATCCGTTCGGCCGTTAGCGCCTCGTTGTAGATCCGGACATCATCCACCAGGCCGTCCCAGCCGCCGCTGGTATCTTTGCCGCCCTGGCCGACGACGAACGTCGTGCAGCCGGAGACAACACCCGCGTTGTTCGGACCATTGCGACCCGTCGGGGTATTTTCCACCCCGTTAATGTACAACCGGATGAGCCCACCGCCCACCCAGGTCATGGCGATATGCTGCCACTCGGTGGTCTGAACATTGGCGGAACTCTCCAACTGCTGCTCACCGCCCGGCGTAGACGTTACGGCCATTTTCATCACACTTGTGCCGCCGAAGCTCGCCCCGGCAGCGTCATAGCGGATGGTACACACATTGTCATTCCCATCGGGGTCCTCGCCATCGATGAAGCCCTTATCCGTGTTCGTCAGGTCGGATTTGATCCACACGGCAATCGTCAGGGCGCTCAAGCCGTTAAGGTAGTTCTCACCGTCGTCATCAACCACACGATCCCCCGTACCACCGAATTCCAGTCCCCCGCCGATTTTCCCAGCCGTCCACTTGGGAGCGCGCTCCATAACACCATCGCGGGCGTTGCCGCTTGCGTCATGAGCAATAGTCCCGGAACCCTCATCAAGCTTCCAATGAAGAATCAGGTCCGCCCGGGCGCTGACCGCCAAGCTGAGCAACACAGCCAAACACGTTGCAAGAATCACTTTCTTAGGCATAACAATCCTCCTTCAAAAATACTCAAACTTAGGGGATTTTTGAAAGAGTGTTTTGGGGGGGGATTCACTGAAGGCGCACTCCTTGTGCATAACGATATAAGGGGTAGTTTTCGATTTCTGATAAACCCTTATGACACAAGGA
>Ga0315295_10000062_pt1 | contig 88175 bp, 64 predicted proteins | sample YL17G14_0_MG_FD_204453 | JGI IMG/M metagenome (GOLD analysis project Ga0315295, IMG submission 204453) | Sediment microbial communities from Yellowstone Lake, YNP, Wyoming, USA - YL17G14_0 | ecosystem: Environmental > Aquatic > Freshwater > Lake > Sediment | place: USA: Wyoming | collected... | reverse complement strand
CCATTTGTCTTTATACGCCACCTTGCGTTGGGTCTTGCGTTTTCTGGTCATCCGTGATCTCCTGCGGCACACCAACGTGCCTCAGGAGTTATCGGCAAAACCACGCCTACTGGGATAGGCTCTAAGTACTTAGCTGCAATCTCAGCCAGTATCCATAGAACAATAACTAAAAGGATCATATTAATGCCCAGCTCGACAGGATGTTCAAGGCAATTCCAAGCGCCTATCCGCTCCTCCGACCAGCCCAGTCCATAGAAATTGGATGAAAGCGCAATAACCACAGCTGCATACTTTGTAGCAATCATAAATTTATTGCGTCCTGCTTCATTTATTATCCGGCAGACACTATTTACCAATTCCTTGTGATCATCACTAGAAATCCTGCAGAACAATGGCATATCATCAAGAAAATAGTTGAATCGCTTGAGAACCAACCTGAATGCAAGTAGCAACAATGGGAACAAACAAAAATAGAACGCCCAGAACTGATAGTCATCTGATAGCCCGATAGGTTTATCTTGAAGAAAGAAAACGCCATCCACAGCGCATACTATGATTATTACTACTGGGAGCGCAAATAACAACAGTGCGATACTAACTGCTCTTGTAATTGTGAATTTGTTATCGCCGCAGAAAAAATGAAGCACTCTGCTGTCGGAGACGAATATCGATGGTCTGTTTTCTTTCATTGAGATTTCTCCTTCAACGTGGAAACATGCCTACGTTTTTCGGTAAGCAATTCAAAGCCTCCGAAAAAATGCGGCAAAATCGGTCAAATGCGCACATTTACCTGTTTATATTGCTTCATTCAGTTCTTCTACTTTTGTTTATTTTCAGCTTTGGCCAACTTCTTCTTCGCACGTCCTACTGGTCACGAACGAAGCCTGAAATAATAAATGTTCTTAATTGTTATCTACTCATCAATCCCTTAAGAAACTACCATTCTTGGCTGGTCCTATTTTTAATTTCAAACTCTCTAAATTTTGCCGCACCGTCTGCGTATTAGGATCGTCCGCTCCTAAACTCGCCTCAAAAATCCCCAGTGCCCTGCGATAAAGAGGCTCGGCCTCCCCAAGCCGGTTTGTCGCAACAAGCAGCCCCGCCAAATCATTTAGCTCAGCAGCGACCCTCGGATGGTCCTTGCCAAAGTGCCTTTCGTCAATCGCAAGCGCACGACGCATAAAAGGCTCGGCCTCAACAAGCCGCTTCGCATTTTGCAGCAAGACCGCTATGTTGTTTAAACGAATGGCCACATTCGGATGGTCCTTGCCGAACGATTGTTCATCAATTGCAAGCGCACGACGCATCAATGTCTCAGCCTCGTGACAGCGATTTGTCGCCGCAAGCAATCCTGCTAAGTCGTTCAGTTCAGCAGCAACGAGCGGATGGTCTTTGCCGAGGGTTTTCTCGTCAATCTCAAGCCCACGACGCATAAAAGGCTCGGCCTCGACAAGACGGTTCATCTCTCGAAGCAACACCCCTAGATTGTTCAAAGGGATGGCAACCATAGCGTGATCCTTGCCGAAAACATTTTCGATAATGTCAAGCGCACGACGCAGTAAAGCCTCGGCCTCGCTAAGGCGATCTGTTCGCTTAAGCAACCACGCCAAGTTGATCAAACGAACACCAACCGTGGCATGGTCCTTGCCTAAGACCTTTTCGTCAATCACAAGCGCACGTCGTATTAAGGACTCAGCCTGATCAGCACGGTTCGTCTCGTAGAGCAACAACGCTAGATTGTTCAGATAACGTCCAATTCTCGGATCGTCCTGCCCAAAAGCCTTTTCGCCCGTCTCAAGCGCACGCCGCATTAAAGCCTCAGCTTTCTCATACTTTCGACTGAGCAAGAATGCAACACCGCTCTCTTCCCATATCTTTATATTATCGGGTGCTAACTCCAGCGCCTTTTCGTACCAAGTTGCCGATTCAACATAATTTCCCGCATAAATTTCTGTTTTGCCTCGAGTTCTAAAGATTTCAGCTAATTCAATCTTTTTCTCTTCCTGGGCCTTCTCCAGAAATTGGCGAGCATCAGCGAATCGCCGTTGCGCTATGGCTTTCAGGGCTAACGCGTATGGGCCTGCATCATTAGGGATTTCCTGCGCCAGTTCGCGTGCTCGATCCGATGGAATCCTCTCTCGAAGCCTGGCAACCTCGCCTTGCAGAAACTCAATTTGCTCGTTCTTGATGCTCAGTTCATCTCGCAGCATCACCACCACAACGGCCAAATCCTTCTTCATTACTTCCTGATTCGCCCTCGTTGGACCTGTGAGATAAGAAACAAGAAAAATGATCAGTGCAACAATAAAGGCAATAATAGAAGCAACTGAACCCCAGAACTCAACCTTATGCCAAAAAGTCAGCATCTTGTATCTTGTGATGAGATTCATAACAAAATCCCTATTACTAATGAGAGCAGTATTATTTGAACATCCCAATCTGAGATACTGGAGCACTGCACCTCAAAAGTAGCGTTTCATGGCCAAACCGTGTTCAATAAATCTCGCTCCCGGTAGTAACATTCTGGGAGAATTAAAGGTGTTCGTATTTTCTTCACAAAACTCATCTGCTACCATCGAAAGTCGTGTCTATTCTTTTTTCGATTCTAATCACTCGCTCAAGGTTGCTGTTTCATATTATACGCCTTATCCCAGACCAAAACAAACACATTAAGCTCTACTATTTGAGCGTTTCTCACGAGGTTCAGCCCATAGGATAGTTTATGCTGTTTCTATTATTGACAGCGTATCTCACGGGCTAAATGTTGATAATTATTTCTGAATATTTTTTGAAAAACAGTGAAAAATCTCAGCGTATCGGGCAAAAAAGCGGGAAGAAGTGAAAAAATCTTAGCGAATTTGCGAATTAGAGAATATTGCATGGATTCCTGCCTGCGCAGGAGTGACAAGCATCGAGAATCCAGAATCCAGTAATATGGATCCGCGTTGATCCTTCGACTCCGCTCAGGACGGCGTCTGCGTCCATCATCCTTTCGTCTATCGTCTTATGCCAGGGCCTGTTTTATTCGTTCCGGGGTCAGGGGCATTTGGAGCACGCGAGCGCCTACCGCATCGTAAATGGCGTTGGCGATGACGCCGCCCATGCAAATGATGCCCGGCTCGCCGCCTCCTCGTGCGGGCTGGTCGCTGGCTTCTATCAGCACGACGTCGATCTTGGGCACCCACGAGAAACGAGGCAGCTCATACGTGCCGAAGTCCAGGTCGAGAACCTCGCCGCCCTTGAAGTGGATTTCTTCGGTCAGGGCGTAGCCTAATCCCATCGTGATACATCCTTCGGCCTGCATTATGGCGCCATCGGGATTGATTACAAGACCCATATCCTGGGCGCAGACGACGCGCTTGACCTGAACGTGCCCGCTCTGCTTATCAACCTCGACCTCAGCCATCAGCGCGACCGGCACGCTCACGTCGGAGCCGCAGGCCAGGCCAAAGCCGCGGCCGCTGGGGGCCTTCGCCGACTTCCAGCCGAATTTCTCGGCCGCCGCTTTCAGGACGCCCTGCATTTTCTTGTCGGCGATATTCTTCAGGCGGAACTCCAGCGGATCCATCCCCGCTTTGGTTGCCATGACGTCGATGTGCGATTCCCGGGCAAAACTGTTGGCGTTATTGTCGGGTGCGCGCCACGGTCCCGTGCCCAGGTCGTGCATTTTTTCGTTGCCCTGGAGATTTTGATAGACGGTCGTGCGATGATGAGGCACGTCGTAGAACAGGTCGGCGCCTCGGCTGCCCATGCCGTAGATGTTGTAGTCCCACGAGACAATCTTGCCCGCATCCGTGATTCCGGATTTTATGTTCACGGCTGTAGCGGGCCTGAACGTGTCGTAGAAGAACTCATCGGCCCGGGTCCAGACAACCTGGACGGGCTTGCCCGCAATCTTGGCCAGCTTGACGGCGTGTATTGCCTGGCCGTTGCTGATCTTGCCTCCGAAGCCGCCTCCCACGAAGGGAGCAATAACGCGAACCTTCTCGATAGGAATCTTCATGTCGTTGGCCAGTTGCCGCTGGAGGCCGAAAGGCGTCTGAGTGGATGCCCAGACGGTAAGGTTTTCGCCCTCGAACTGTGCCAAAGCCGTGTGGGGTTCTATCGGCGAATGGGCAACATAGCTGCAAAGATACCTCTGCTCGACTACATCGCGGGCCAGCTTGTGACCGCTTTCCAGGTCGCCGTCTTTCTTGGTGACCCTGCCTTCGCCGGCATGATTGACGAAATAGTCGAAGATGGTCTTATCGTCGAAACGCGCTTGCGGAACGTCGTACTCGGCTTTGATATTATCCAGTGCTTTTTCCGCCTCATCAGGATGCTTGTGCAAGACGGCCACGAGGTCGCCGTCTCGAATAACCTGGAAGCCCTCCATTTTCTCGACCTCCGAGGCGTCGAGGCTTTTCAACTTGGCGCCGTGAGCCGGAGGCCGCAGAATCGCCGCCGAGACCATCCCGTCCACGCGAATATCTCCGGTATATTGGGCCTTTCCCGTGACCTTTGCGACGGCGTCGATCCGATTGTGAGATTTTCCGATGACCTTGAGCTGCGGCACGTTTTTCACCTGGACTTCCTGCTCCAGGCGCCGGGCGATCTTCTTGCCTTCGGCCAATTGGGCGTAGGTCGCCTTGACGTCTTTTTGAGTCCGGTCAAATACGACGCCGTCTTTGACGTCCAGACGGTCCTTCGGTACGTTGAGACGTACAGCCGCCAGCCCCATCAGAACGGCTCTGGCTTCCGCCGCTGCCGCTCTGAGCACGGGTCCGAAGTACGGCGTGGTCATCGAGCCCCACGTGCCTGCGTCATACGGACACAGAGCCGTATCGCCCATCACCATTTCAACCGATTCCACGGGCACATCCAGCTCATCCGCGCAGGTCTGGGCCAGGGACGTCATAGCGCCCTGTCCGAGCTCGACCTTGCCCGTGAAGCACTTTACTTTGCCGTCCTGGCCGATCAGAAGATAGGCATTGAAATCAGGGCGTTCCTTTTGTTGGCCGCTTCTGCCGGCTTGCGCCGCGGCGCCGCCGACGGTGAAGAAGATGACGATTCCGCTGCCCACGTTTTGCAGAAACTCTCGGCGGTTGAGGGGGTAGAGACTGTCGTTAAGGCCGCATGCGCTGGCCGGAAATTTTTCCTCGTTCATCGTTACCTAACTCCTTTCATTTCCGCAGCGGCCGATTCGATCGCTCGGATGATTCGAATGTGGGCTCCGCACCGGCACAGGTTCTGCTCCATGTCCTTAACGATTTCGTCGCGGGAAGGCTGCGGGTTTCTCAGCAGCAGGCTGTAGGCGTTCATGATCATGCCCGCCGTGCAAAAACCGCACTGGAGCGCGCCGTGCTTTGAGAAGGCTTCCTGGAGCGGATGGAGTTTGCCGTTCTGCGCCAAACCATCGATGGTCATGACCTTCTTGCCTTTGACGCTTTGGATTGGCGTGATACATGACCGCACGGCCCGATTGCCCACGATGACGGTGCACGCGCCGCACGCGCCTTGTCCGCAGCCGAATTTTGTTCCCGTGACCCCAAGGTCGCTGCGCAGCACCCACAAAAGCAAGCGTTCGCTGTCCGTGGTCACGCTCACCGGTTTCTCGTTGAGTGTAAAGGAAATGGTCTCGTTCATATCGAACCCTCTCGAATCTCAGGTCGCTAATCAATATTTAAGGAATAATGTAACCATGCCGGGGTGCAACTGTCCACAAGAATTTTCCGGAAATTGTCCCATCGCCGTAAAAGCCGGGCAAGGAGGATATTTCTTGAAAAACAGGAGCCTATCGGTAGAATAAACAATCAGAACTCCTGAGATAACAGGCCATTATAGGAAGTTGGTTACGGGTAGCAGCGATGTTGTCGTTTGAAGAAGCTCTCGGCATCGTTCTGAATTCGGCTCGCGGGCGGCCTCACGAGCGTGTGGATATCCGTCAGGCGGCCAATCGCGTGCTGGCCGAGGACGTCAGGTCGGATATGGACATTCCGCCGTTCAACAAGTCGGCCATGGACGGCTACGCCTGCCGGAGAGTGGATTTAGCGAGCGAGCTTACGGTCGTTGAGACGATTCCGGCAGGCTACAGGCCCGCTCGGGCCGTCGGACCGGCTCAATGTGCCAAGATCATGACGGGCGGCATGGTGCCGGAGGGCGCCGACTGCGTCGTTATGAAGGAATATGTCGAAACGACGTCAGAAAACACCATCCGTTTTGTTGGCGGGCACACCGCCGATAACATTTGCCGAAAGGCCGAGGATGTCCGTGCCGGCCAAGTGGTGCTTCCCAAAGGCGCCTTGTTGAAGCCGCATCATATCGCCGTGCTTGCATCGGTCGGCCATACCAGGCCGCTGGTTTCACGCAGGCCGCGAGTGGGAATTATGGCAACCGGCAACGAGCTGGTCGATCCTGCGTCGCAGCCGGAGCCTTCCCAGATAAGAAACAGCAACAGCGTTCAGCTTGCCGCTCAGGCCAAAGCGATGTGGGTGTCGTCGACGGATTACGGCATTGCCGAGGATACCGAGGCCGCAATTGACGCCATGTTCAAGGAAGCTGCCGGGGCCAATGACGTCGTCATTATCTCCGGCGGCGTTTCCGTGGGCGATTTCGACCTTGTTCCGGCGGTCTTAAAGCGCAACAACGTTCGTCTGCTGTTCGAGAGTATCGCCGTAAAGCCGGGCAAGCCTTCGGTTTACGGCGTCCTGGACTCGTCCGGCAAGCAGGGAAAGGTTTATTGCTTTGGCCTGCCGGGCAATCCGATGTCCACGTTTGTACAGTTTGAGATTCTGATCAAGCCTTTCCTTTACAAGCTGATGGGCCATGATTACAAATATCCGAACGTCCAAATGCCCCTGGCCGAGCCGATAGAGAGAAAGAACACGGACAGACAGGTCTGGTTTCCGGTGGTGATCACGGATGCCGGAGCAGTCAGGCTTATTGAATATCACGGCTCGGCCCATATCAGCTCGCTGTGCGATGCCGATGGGTTGATTCGTGTCGATGTGGGTGTGGCTCGGATTGAAAAGGGTATGGTCGTTCAGGTCAGGTTGATTTAGGCGCGGCTGGCGCGTTGGAGTCTTACACGTGACGAATGTAAATTATCTGAGAATCTCCGTTACGGACCGGTGCAACCTACGGTGCGCCTACTGCAACCCTTCAGGTGAATGTGACTTTATCCCGCATGAAGAGATATTGACGTTCGAGGAGATCGAGCGTCTCGTTCGCCTTTTCGCCGGCTGCGGCGTCCGAAAAGTCCGGCTGACCGGCGGGGAGCCGTTAGTCAGAAAAGGGATTGTTCAGCTTGTCCGGCAACTCGCGGGGATTTCGGGGATTGAAGAGATCTCATTGACTACAAACGGCGTACTGCTTGCGCCGATGGCCGCTGAGCTGAAGGCGACCGGGGCGAAACGGGTTAACGTAAGCATCGATTCGATGGAACGGGCAAGTTATGAGCGGATCACCGGGTTTGACCGGCTGCCGGTGGTGCTCGAAGGTATTCACACGGCCATAGAGGCCGGCCTGACTCCCGTGAGAATTAACAGTGTGATAGTCAAAGGATTCAACGACAGCCCTGAGCAGATTACCGCCCTCGCCAAGATGAGCGTCGGTTTGCCTGTAGCGGTTCGGTTCATCGAATATTGTCCGACTGAAGTACGCACCGGAGTGGCGGACGGTTATGTGCCCAATAACGAGGTCCGGCGCATTATTGAACGGGAACTTGGGCCGCTTTCAGCGGTTGCGTCCGGCGATACGGATGGCCCCGCCTTGCACTTCAAGGCGCCGAATTCGGCCGGGATGATAGGTTTCATCAGCGGGCGCTCCTCGCTGTTTTGCCGGACGTGCAACCGGCTTCGGCTGACCAGCGACGGGAAGGTAAAGCCTTGTCTGTATTCGACTTGCAACTATGATTTGAAAAGTATGCTCAGGAACGGCGCGGGCGATGATGAGATCCAGACTCTGTTAAGAACGGTGGTGCGCCAAAAGAGCCGTTATACAAGATTGAATTGCCCGGTGGGGCAGTCCGGGGAATTCTCGATGCAGAGTATCGGAGGTTGAGTCAGGTGCGAGGCGATAAAGGCATGATCGACATAGGCGACAAGGGTATCACCACAAGAACCGCCCGGGCGCGCGGCTGCATCGTTCTTGGCGGGGCGGCTTTCGATGCCCTCAGACAGGGCGCGTGCATCAAGGGGGACGTGCTGGCGACAGCCAAGGTCGCCGCGATCAGTGCGGTCAAATCGACGCCGGCGCTGATTCCGATGTGTCATCCGATCCTGATCGAGGGCGTCGAGATCGAGTTTGAATTGAATGAGCCGGACACATCGGTAATGGCTACTGTGACTGTCAAATCCTCCGGCAAGACCGGCGTCGAAATGGAGGCTCTCACAGGGGCTGCGGTGGCTTGTCTGACCATTTACGATATGCTCAAGTACACGGGCAAGGCCATGACCATTACCGAGGTGGCATTGGTTGAGAAAACGGGTGGAAAAAGTGGCGATTACAGAAGGCAGGATTAGGGCGATATCCATCTCGAAAGAAAGAGGCGTGCAGAAGGTCAATGTGCCCGATGCGGAGCTTAAAGCCGACTTCGGCCTCGTCGGCGACGCCCATGCCGGGCCGTGGCACAGACAGGTCAGCCTGTTAGGCATCGAGTCGATTGAGAAGATGATTGGCAAAGGCGCGAAGGTTTCGCCGGGAAATTTCGCCGAGAATATTACCACCGAAGGCATCGACCTGCTCAAGCTCTCTCTCGGCAGCAGGCTCAGGCTTGGCGAGAGCGTCGAGCTGGAAGTCACACAGTTCGGCAAGGAATGTCACAGCGAATGTGAAATCTTTCAGCAGGTGGGCGATTGTATTATGCCGCGCGAGGGCGTCTTCGCCAGGGTCACTAAAGCCGGCCGTATCCGGGTGGGCGATCTTATAGAGGTCATCGATGATTAAGGCCGCAATACTGACAATCAGCGACAGTTGCGCACAAGGCAAACGGACCGATACGAGCGGCCAGACCATCAGAGAGATGCTCGACGAGGCGAAGTTTGAGGTTGTCGAGAAGGCCATCGTCCCGGATGACCGTCAGGCCATCGCCGAGGCCCTGGTGCGCTTTTCGGACCAAAAGGGTGTTGAAGTCGTGTTGACCACCGGCGGAACGGGGCTGGGACCTCGTGACGTGACGCCGGAGGCTACGGCGTCCGTATGTGAGCGAATGGCCCCGGGGCTGAGCGAGATTCTCCGCTCTGAAGGGTACAAACGGTCGCCCAACGCCGTTCTGTCTCGCGGCGTGGCGGGTCTGCGAAAGAGTACCTTGATTATCAATCTGCCAGGCAGCCCGAAGGCCGTGCGTGAATCGCTGGAAATAATTCTGAAAATCCTGCCCCATGCGGTGGAAATGATGCACGGCGGCGGGCATTGACCGTGCGGACAACGAGACAATTTTGTCGCGGCAATTCTTTACTGTGACAATCCAGTGACGCCCTTTCCTACCAAATAAGCCAAGAGGGTTCCCACGACCAAGCCGATAACAAAGCCATACGGAAGAAAGCCGGCCGTCAGCGCTACGAGTAAGGCAATGGAGAAATCCGGCTTGGATGCGGAAGTGTCTCGAATCAACATCATCAAAGTCAGGCTCTCAAAAAAGAGGATTACGCCCAGAATGGGTAAGGGGAAAATCTTGATGATATCGTCAAAGCCCGCGCTGAAGAAGAACCCCAATAACAGATATAATGAGCCATAAAGAATCACCGACCCGCCCGTCCGAGCACCAAATGCGTAGTGTCCTGCCATTCCTCCCGAGCCATGACAAGTGGGAATCCCGCTCAGGAAGGGGTTGATAAGGTTAATGACGGAATAAGTAAGACTTATTTTGTGTACGGTAATAGGTTTCTCAGGAAACAAGTCCTGAGTAAGCTGCTTTGTTGCAAAGATCGAGTTGCCGAGTGACAAGGGGATTTGCGGCAGCGCCAGCACGACGAAACCTGTGAGAATATCCGGTAACCTCGGCACGTGGAATTGAGGCAAGCTGAATCCTGCACTCTTGAGCAACACAGCGGCATCCAATTTAAAGAAAAAGGCGTAAGCCACGCCTAATACAATAACGAATATGGCGGGAGGGAATTTACGGTTGCCGATGAGCAGGATCGTCAACACGAATGCAATTACCGCCAATCCACAGCCAGCGATACCATCGGCCTGTACGTAATTTGAGAGGGCGACGGATGCGAGTTTGAGCCCCAATCCGAACTGAATCCCTCGAATAACACTCTTGGGAATCACTCGACCGAGCCAGTCAACCAAACCAGTTGCCGTTAAGAGCAACATCGTGATTCCAATGGCTAATCCCGCGCCATAAATAATGTTTCCGCTTAGCTTCTGTGCAATCACCAGGACCGCTACGGCCTTCAACGGCTGGACGGGCATGGGAATTCCATAGGTGAACGCCGTGAAAAGCTGCATGACGCCGAACATAATCAGGACGCTGGCCGTGTCGAGGCCGGAAGCGAGAATCATCCCCACGATCAGAGGAAAATCTGTGCCGATATCCCCAAACGCGCCCGAAAATTCATTGCGGTCAAACTTAGTGGCGTCCCAACGTGACTTAGCCGAAACAAATAGGCTCTCGATATGTTTCATTGGCGGTTGTTATACAAGATATCAATCAGCCGAGCAAGTCCCTTCTGGGATAACGCCTTTTGATTTCTCGATTTGCTGAAAAAGACTGTTTTAATCCTGTGAATTTGCCTATAATCGTCTCGGGAAGGCCGGCAATGTGCCGGCTGAGTGTAATCTGGGAAATTCCAGACAGCCTGGAGGATAGTTTATGGATGCCACAATTACTCTGATCGTTAACGGGGACAAGCGGACCATCGTTACTGACCCGGAGCGGCCGCTGCTTGAGGTCTTGAGAGAAGACCTGCACGTGACCGGTCCAAAGTACGGCTGCGGCGAAGGACGCTGCGGCGCCTGCACGGTATTGATAGACGGCGAGCGGACTTTGGCGTGTGTGACACCCGTCTCCAGGGCGGATAAGAAAACGATCACGACAATCGAAGGACTTGCCGAAGGAGACCGCCTCCATCCCGTTCAGCAGGCATTCCTCGATGAAGGCGCCATTCAGTGCGGCTATTGTACGCCCGGCATGATCTTAACCGCTGTGGCGCTTCTCAAAGAGAATCCGCAACCTACGGACGAGCAGATCGTCGAGCGGATGAACGGTAACCTGTGCCGGTGCAACGGATACGTAAAGATACTCAACGCGGTCCGCCGCGCCGCGGCCCAAATCGCGGAGGTGAATAAACCATGATTGAGAATAATCTTACCGAGAAAATGCCCAATCGCCAGGGCACTGACTTTGTGCAGCAAACAGGCGACCATGTCGAGTTGAGCCGGCGCGCCTTTGTGCAACTGCTGGGCACGGGGCTTCTGGTCACGGTCACGCGGGACGTGTCGTTCGGTCAGGGAGGTCGCGGCGGCGGGGGACGGGCCATAGCTGTAGCTGCGCGCGTCCACATCGACCGGGACGGTGCAATCACCGTCATGACCGGCAAGGTCGAGGAGGGCCAGGGACCCCGCGCACAATTATCGCAGGCCGCCGCAGAAGAGCTTCGCGTTCCCGTCGAGCGGATTCGCCTGGTGATGGCCGATACGGACCTTGTTCCTGATGATGGTATCACGGCAGGCAGCCGGACTACGCCGGGCACGGTGCCCGACGTGCGACGAGGAGCCGCAACCGCGCGCGAGCTGCTGGTCCGTCTGGCTGCGGAGCAGTGGAAGGTGGATCCCGGCACACTACAGGTGCGGGACGGCACGATCATAAACAAGACGACCAATCAAAAAATGACCTACGCCGATCTGGCCGGGTCGAAGGATATTGCCGAGGCTTTCAAACAGCCTGTTTCCTCTGAGGTTGCGTTGACACCGGTGAATGAATGGCAGACCCTTGGCAAGCCCATTCCCAGGCCGAACAGCCGTGACGTCGTGACCGGGGCGCATCGTTACCCCTCGGATATCGTACGGCTCAATATGCTCTATGGGAAAATCCTGCGTCCGCCGTCCTACGGAGCGACGCTCGAATCCATCGACCTATCCAAAGCCCAGGCGATGAAGGACGTGACTGTCGTGCGGGACGGCCAGTTTGTCGGATGCGCCGCGCCCTCGTCGTTTCGTGCCGTTCAAGCTTTGGAGGCCATTGCCGCGACAGCATCTTGGAAAACTACGCCTCAGCCGTCGAGCAGAGAAATCTTCGCTTATCTGAAAGAACACGCTCAAACCGGCGGGGGCTCACGTCCTCAAACGAGGGGCTCGGTTGACGAAGCCTTTGGCCGGGCGGGCAAGGTCCTTAACGAAACCTATCATTTGGCCTACGTTCAGCATACTCCGATGGAGCCGAGGGCTGCGATTGCAGAGTGGAATGACGGCAAGCTGACCGTATGGGCGGGTGTCGATGGTCCCCAGCGAGTGCAGGGGGATTTGGCCCGCACTTTTCAGCTTTCGTCCGAGCGGGTCCGCGTGATTGTGCCCGATATGGGCGGTGGATTCGGGGGCAAGCATACGGGCGAAGCGGCGGAAGAAGCCGCCCGATTGGCCAAAGCGGCGGGCCGGCCGGTCGCCGTGCACTGGACGCGAGCTGAGGAGTTCACCTGGGCGTATTTCCGCCCGGCAGCCGTGATCGAATGCAAAGGAGGCCTGGACGGCAATGGTTCACTGATTGCTTGGGACTTTACCAACATCAACGCCGGCGGAGCCGCCATCGATACGCCGTACAATATCCCCAATACAAAAATCCTCTCAGCCGGTTCCGATTCGCCCTTACGTCAGGGTTCATACCGCTGCCTCGCGGCGACAGGGAACAATTTCGCGCGTGAGTCCTTTATGGACGAGCTGGCCGCGGCGGCTGGGGCCGACCCGCTTGCTTTCAGACTGGCCCATTTGGAAAACGAGCGCATACGGACCGTCCTCGAAACGGTGGCCAAACACTTTGATTGGTCCTCGCGCAGGAAAAAGGTCACTGCTGAGATCGGCGTGGGCCTGGCCTGTGGGACGGAGAAGAATTCCGTCGTGGCGGCGTGCGTCGAGGTGCATATCGACCGCAAACGAGGCGAGATTAAGTTGAATGAGATTTGTGAAGCTTTTGAGTGTGGTCCCATCCAGAATCCCGCCAACCTGCTTTCTCAGGTGCAGGGCTGCATTATGATGGGCCTGGGCGGCGCGCTGCGTGAAGAGATGGAATTTGAAAATGGCAAGATTCTAAACGCTACTTTTGCCGGGTATTTGGTGCCGCGGTTCAAGGACGTCCCTAAGATCGACGTGCATCTGGTCAACAAGACGGATATTCCCTCGGCCGGCGGCGGGGAAACGCCGATCATTGCCATCGCCCCGGCCATCGGGAACGCCGTTTTTGCCGCTACGGGCATTCGCCTGCGTTCCATCCCGATGCAGAGTGCCTTGCGCAGGCAGTTAGCGTGAAGAATAGTAAAGTGAACCGAATGCGTCGTGACACGGACATTTTTCAGAAAGTTGTGGAGTTCATAGACGAAGGCGCGTCTTTCGCCGTGGGCCTGGTCCTGAACGCCGAAGGTTCGACGCCGCGGAAGGCGGCGGTCCGGGTGGTCATAGACGAAACCGGCAAGATCTGGGGCACACTGGGCGGCGGACTTGTCGAGGCGGAGGCCCAGCGCCGGGCCGTCGAGGTCTGCCGAACGAAACAGCCGGTCGTCTTTGATATGCTCTTTCACGGCGCCGGCAGGGCGGCCGACGACCCTATTTGCGGCGGCTCGATGCGCATCCTGCTCGACCCGACGGTGGCAAAAGACAGGACCTGCTACGCCCAGGTGGCCGAGGCGACCCGGCAGCGGCGGCGAGGTGTCATGCTCACCACGGTACGCACCGCCGAACAGACCGAAGTTACATCACAGTGGTTTTCAGCCGAGAACATCCACGCGGACCTGCCCTTTCCGGGTGCGGAGAATGTTCGTTCGTGTCTGGCTCGCGAGACGCCTGGGCTTTTCGTCGAAAGCTCGCAGACGAGCGACGTTTCCACCGAAGTCCTCGTTGAGCCGGTGATTCCGAAGCCTCTTTTGCTGATCGCCGGCGGCGGACACGTCGGTCAGGCGCTTGCCACTGCCGCCGACCTGGCTGGTTTTGATGTCACAGTAGTGGATGACCGGCCCGAGTTCACGGACCCGAGTCTCTTTCCTGCGGGGACGGCAACGCGATGCGGCGACATTCCGAAGCAAATCGCGGCTCTTGCCAGCGCGGCCGATACCTATATCGTGATTGTCACTCGCGGGCACAAGCTGGACGCCGCAACCTTAGAAGCGTGCATCCGTGCGCCGGTGGCGTATATCGGTATGATCGGCAGCAGGCGGAAATTCTCGCTGCTTCGTGAGAATTTCATTCAGTCCGGCCTGGCCACGGAAGCCGAATTCGACCGGGTCTTTGCTCCCGTCGGTCTGGATATCGGCGCCGTGACCGTGCCTGAAATCGCCGCGAGCATCACAGCCGAGCTGATTGCCGTTCGGCGGAAGAGCATTGCTCACAGAGCGTCGAGTGGGACGGAAGTGTCATGATTTGCGCTATCGTTCTTGCCGCAGGTCTGTCGCGCCGAATGGGCGCCCAGAAAGTGCTGTTGCCCTTCGGTGGCAAAACTGTCATTGCCCATATTGTCGATCAGCTTCTCGGTAGCAGGATTGACAAGGTCTATATGGTCACGGGTCATCAGGCCGAACGAATCAGCGGCGAATTGTCCGACCGGGCCGTTTCTATCGTGAACAATCCTGACTACGAATCCGGCATGCTCTCCTCGGTACGCTGTGGACTTCGCGCTTTGCCGGAGCAGTGCAAGGGGGTCTTAGTTGTGCTGGGCGACCAGCCCTCCATCACCTCGAAGCTCATTGACCGGATGCTTCAATCCTTCGAGACCATCGAGAAGCGAATCCTCGTGCCGTTCTACAACGGCAGACGAGGTCATCCAATCCTGTTCTCGGGACTCTACCGCGAAGAGATTCTCACGCACTACGATGATGTGGGCCTGCGGGGGCTGCTGCACGCCCATCCCGACGAAGTCTTTGAGCTAACTGTCTCAAATTCCTCTGTGCTGTCGGACATGGATTATCCACAGGACTATCAACGCGAGATTGCATCGATGAAAGACAACGCCGTAGAACAGACTGATCCCCCGGCCGAATGACATCTATCAGTTAGATGTTCCTCTCCCTCAGAGAATCTCACGCCGTGCACGCGGCCCTTCAAGGTTCAACGGTAACAACGATTCGACGATAGCTGTAAAGATTCGGCTTGCCGTTGTCTTTGAGCTCAAGAATGACGTGGATTTCTCCGGCCTGATTCACTTGGGGGGCCGTGAAACTCGCCTGCTGACTTTTGCTGTTTTGCAGATTGATCTCGCCGCTGTAGTTGCCCGCTTCCCGATAGATGAACCAGTGGTAGGAAAACTCATCGCCATCCGGGTCGTATGTCCCGGCTGCGTTGAAGTTCACCATTTGGCCGGCCTTGACAGCCAGCCTCACCACAGCCTTGCTCTTGTCGTTATCGAAAGCGGCCACGGGGTTATGATTGGCCTGCTTGAACGTCTCGGCAACGCACCAGTCCATTCGAGCTGCGAAGTCGTGCTGGTACGCTTGCCGCCATCGCCAGATGGTTGCCTGGTCGGAGGTATATTCGATTCCGTTTTCAACGACGACTGTATCCTGTGAGCCACGCGCGTTTGTCCAGATGGGGCGCACCTCGGCATACGTCTGGCACAGGACATAGCGTCCGCCCCAGCCGCCATACGATGGCCTGATCGCGCTGCCCAGGCCATTGCTGACCAGGCCGATGAACGAGGGCGTGTCCCCTTCCATGATGTATTTGAGTTTCGGATAGAGCGCGCCGAGCGGGCCGTGGCCGTTGATGATATTCTGCTCCAGCCACGGATTATCGACGAGCTCGAACTTGTGGAAGGGGCTGTTCTTATACTGGCGGTCGCCGGAAATGCCCGTCCAGGTGGCTTTGTAGTATTCATGGTGGCCCACCTCGCTGGGCGAGACGATGTAGAACAGCTTCGGGAACGTCAGGCGCATCCAGCGTCCGGAGTCGTCCTGGTCGGAGATGGTGTAAACGCGCAGCTTCGAGACAAAGGCGTCCAGCTCCTGCTGGCTGCGGGTATTCTTGATATCCCAAAGCGCCTGAGCCAGACAATTAGGTCCGCCCCAAACGCTCACCCAGACGGGCCGCTCGTCCGGCCTGTCAACCACCTCGATGATATGACGCGAACCTTCGGAGCTTTTGCCTGGTCCTACACCTTCCATGCCGAACGCGGCCAATCCGGCCTTTGTGACGCTCAGCAGGTGCTCTGCGGCTGGATAGCCCGGCGCATGCTTCAGCAGGTTCTGACGCACTTGGCCGTATGCCTCGATCCGCTCGCGGATCTTGTCGGGGCGGACCTTATCTCTGAGCCAGACGGACGTCGTGGCGATCAGGCCCTCGACATCGTATTCGTTCGAATAGACCAGAAAACGGACCATCGACTCCTCGTCGTCCGGCTCATTTGTGATGTCCGTTAAAACAATCACGTAAGGCTTGTCCAGATTTTCAAAAGAGACCTTCTGTTTGCCCACGCCCGTTTGGGATACCATCAGCGCCGCCAGTACCGCGAACATATATTTCGTCCAGGCTCGCTCTGCATATTTTGTGGCCATGTTTTTTTCCTGCCTTCAAATCTGGATGAGCTTGGTGTAGGGGTGCTCGCTGACGTGAAGTGCTTTGAGGAATTTCCTGCAGATCTGCTGTTCGAGCTTTGCTAAAGCTGTTTTCGTCAGGCCGGCAAGGGGTATCTGCCCGCCGGCATACGTCTTATGCCCTCCGCCGGTACCCTTTCTGCCAACGACTCGATGGATCAACTTATTCGCTTCAAAGGATTCGTCGGATGTCCTGACGGATATGAGGATTTTCTCTTCACGCTGACCATAGCACATCGTACAGTTTACATCGTCGTCCCGGAGAAACAGGTCTGCGACCTCGCCGATCATATCAGGATTTTCCACGGGTCCAAGGTTCGTGACGATGACGCTGTTCTGATAGACGCGGGCTTCTTTTAATGCTTCTGCAAGTATCTGGAAGTATTCTCGATTGACGCTGCCCCGCTGTATCTCGCTGAGCATTCGCTTGTTGGCCAGAGGATACAGGAAATAGGTGGCATCCATGTCCGCTTTTGTGGCCTCTCTGCCCAGATCCTGCGTGTCGGACCGAATGCCGTAAAGTAATGCCGTCGCCAGTTGGGTATCAATGGTTATGCCAAGATACTCCAAATACTCGCATACGATCGTGCTGGTCGAGCCATATTTTCTGCGAACGTCAGTGAATTTGCACTTTCGCGTAGTCTGACGCACGGGGTGATGGTCTATGACGATGTCGGGGATAGCGTCGGCGGGAAAGGAGTTGTTACCCGTCCCGGGTTGCGTATCGACCATACAGCTCAGATCGAATCTGGCCGTATCGATTTCTCGCAGCGGACGCAAATTCACGTTCAAATACCGCACCAGGGCTCTGTTCTCGGCTCGGCCGACAGTGCCGCCGCAGGCAATCGTACACTGAGCCTCGGTTTGACTGTTTGCTATTTTGCGCAGTCCCATGGCCGATGCCAGCGAGTCCGGGTCGGGATTGTTCTGCATCACAATCAGAAGGGACTTGGCTTCTTTCAGCAGACTGACAAGCGAGCCTGCTCTTTTTCTGGTCTTGGGTAATACCTTCATCTGTTTGGCCCATCGTGATATCCACCTGGCCTCGGCTCTACGACGCCTTTGAGGCCCATTTGCAGTAGTATAGGGCCTCTGGCCTTGAAATTCAAGCTGCCTGATCGTGCTCGTTGTGACGATTATCACGCCCGCCGCACTTGACGGGGTGCACCACACATGGTACCGTATGGCTACAGGCAGATTTGGATTTGGACAGGAAAGGAGTAGTGACCGATGCATACACAACTGACACGCCGTGATTTTCTGCGTAATGCAACCTGGGGCGGCGCGGGCCTGGTTATCTTGTCAAACAGCCGGTTGGTACGCGGCACGCAGGCCAATGAGAGGCTGAACATTGCAGGGATTGGAGTCGGCGGGCGCGGCGCCGATGACGTGAACGGCGTCGGCGGCGAGAATATCGTTGCTTTGTGCGACGTTGACCATCAGCACGCGGCCAAGACGTTCGAGCAATTCCCCAATGCCAAACGTTACAAAGATTTCCGTAAGATGCTCGATGAGATACAGGACAAGATCGACGCCGTGGTCATCGGCACACCCGACCATACTCACGCCCCGGCGGGAGTCATGGCCATGAAGCTCGGCAAGCATTGCTATTGTGAGAAGCCGCTTACCCATAGCGTGTATGAAGCTCGCGTGATGGCCCAGCTTGCACGAGAGAAAAAACTTGTGACGCAAATGGGAACGCAGATTCACGCCGGCGGTAACTACCGCCGTGCCGTGGAGCTTGTCCAAAGCGGCGCCATCGGAAAGATTCGCGACGTCCATGTATGGCTTGGCGCGAATTTTGCCGGGCCGCCCAAACCGACCGATATGTCGCAGCCCGATGCGCCTTCGGACCGCCCTGATGCACCCGAGACGCTCGATTGGGACCTGTGGCTGGGGGCCACTGCTTACCGGCCTTACAGCCCGGAATATGCTCCGTTCAAATGGCGCTACTGGTGGAACTTTGCTAACGGTCAGCTTGGGGATTTCTTCTGTCACTACTGCGACCTGGCGTTCTGGGCCTTGAAATTGCGCCATCCGGCCAGTATCGAGGCCGAAGGGCCGGTCCATCCCGACAGCGCCGCCAAGTGGACGATTGCCCGGCAGGAATACCCGGCCCGCGGAGATTTACCTGCCATAACGTTGACCTGGTACAGCGGTGGCGGCTATCCGGAATTTGTCAAAGAGAAAAACATCCCTCAATGGGGCAGCGCCGTGCTTTTCATCGGCTCAGATGGAATGTTGATTGCCGATTACAATAGGCATCAATTATTGCCTATGGAAAAATTCACCGGCTTCCAGCCGCCCGATCCGTTCATTCCTGATTCCATCGGGCATCACGCGGAATGGATCGAAGCATGTAAGACGGGCGGGCCGACCACGTGCAACTTCGATTATTCCGGCGCGCTGACCGAAGCGGCGCTGCTCTGCAACGTGGCGCTGCGCACCGGCAGGAAGCTCACCTGGGACGCGAAGAGCCTCAAGGCCGTTGGCTGCCCGGAAGCTGACGCATTCCTCCGTCGCCCATATCGCGAGGGATGGACTCTCTGAGAAGTTGTGCCGAACGTATAAGTTCTTGAACCGCATAGGAGCAATGATTATGACTGAGCCGCAAAAAAGACAATTGAATGTGATATCGAGGCGAGCATTTTGCCGGTCGGCGATAGTGGCGACGGCGGCGCTGCATTTGGCCCGACCACCGGCCTGGGCGTCGCAAACCAGCAGCAAAGTAAAATTCTACAAAAACCTGGGCCACGGCCATATCGGCGTCAAGGCCGACCAGCGGCAGGCCCTGGAGTATGCCGTCAAATATGGTTTTGCCGGCATCACGCCGAATCCGGGTGAGTACGAGGGCAAGTCCGCCGCCGAGATTAGCGAATGGGTGGTGGCCATGAAAGAAAAGGGCGTCCGGTACGGCAGCGGGGGGTTGCCGGTCGAGTTCCGCCGGGATGAAGACCGCTTTAAGAGCGACATGTCGAACCTACCCAAACAGGCGGGTCTCCTGAAGCGATTGGGCGTCAATCGCGTGGCGACCTGGATTATGCCTGGGCACAATGAGCTGACGTACCTGCAGCATTTCGAATTGCTCAAAACGCGCTTCCGCGAAGCGGCAAAAGTGCTGAAAGATTACGACATCCGGCTGGGGCTGGAATTTGTCGGACCGAGAACCTCCCGCGCGCGCTTTCGTTTTGCCTTTGCCTGCACGCAGATCGATATGATGGAGTTAGTGAACGCAATTGGCGTGCCGAATGTGGGGCTTCTTCTCGATAGCTGGCATTGGTACACCTCGCATGGGACGGTCGATGAGCTGCTTCGGCTATCGAACAAGGACATCGTGCATGTTCACGTCAACGATGCCCCATCGGGTGTCGAGGTTGATCAGCAGGTCGATAACCGCCGCGCGTTGCCCGTTACCACGGGCGTAATCGACATGAAAGGATTCATCAACGCCCTGGTGAAAATCGGTTACGACGGCCCGGTGGAATGCGAGCCTTTCGATCAGGAGCTTCGCAAGATGGACGCTGATGCGGCTCTGCAAAAGACGAGCGAATCGCTCAGCCGCGTATGGGACCTGATCACAGCATAAGACGATCGCATGGCGGAATCGAAATGAATACAAACAATATCTCGAGACGTGAGTTTCTTGGAAGAACAGCGACATTCGGCTCCGTTTTGGCGTTGAGCAGACTGGCTCTTGCGTCGAATCGCCCCTCGCCTGGCAGAAGTGGCAAGCCGAACTTCCTGATTATCATCGCCGACGATATGGGCTATTCCGACGTCGGCTGCTACGGCGGGGAAATCCAGACGCCCAATATCGACGGCTTGGCCGCTACCGGTCTGCGGTTCACTCAGTGTTATTCCACGGGCCGGTGCTGGCCTTCGCGGACGAGCCTCCTGACGGGATATTATCCACAGCAGGTTCGCATGGACCCGCCCCAGGGGCTGTTGCCGGCCTGGACGCGGGTGATACCGCACTATCTCAAGCCGCTTGGATACCGCTGCTACCACTCCGGAAAGTGGCACCTGATGGGAGCGCCCAAGGGTGTTGCGGACGGCGGATTCGACCACTCCTACATTCTGAACGACCACAACCGATTCTTTGCGCCCCAGAATCACGAGCTGGACGACCGCAAGCTCCCTCCCGTCAAGGAAGGGACGGATTTCTATGTCACGACGGCCATCGCGAATTATGCCGTTGATTTTCTCAAAGAGCACACAGAAAAGCATCGGGATGAACCTTTCTACTGCTATCTGGCTTTCACGTCGCCGCATTTTCCACTTCATGCCTTGCAGGACGACATCGCCCGATACCGCGACCGCTACCTCGAAGGATGGGACGCGATACGCGAGCAAAGATGGAAGCGCATGCGCCAAATGGGCCTGGTCAACTGCGACCTGCCGCCGCTTGAGCCGGAGGTGATTCCAGACTGGAACTTTACCAAAGACAAGCTCCGCGAGATGATCGGGCCCGGCGAGGTGGACCGGGCCGTAGCGTGGAACACGCTGAGCGAGCAACAAAAGAGATTTCAGGCGACCAAGATGGCGATTCATGCGGCGATGGTTGACCGCATGGACCGTGAGATCGGCCGCGTACTCGATCAGGTCCGGAAGATGGATGCCTTCGAGAACACCGTAATCTTTTTCGTCTCGGACAACGGCGCCAGCGCCGAGCAGATCATCCGGGGCGACATGAACGATCCTTCCGTCGCTCCCGGATCGGCCAAATCGTATTTATGCCTCGGGCCCGGCTGGTCGAGCTCCTCCAACACGCCTTTTCGGCTGCACAAATCGTGGGTGCACGAGGGCGGTATTTCGTCGCCGCTGATCATCCACTGGCCGGCGGGTTTCAAAGCTCGGAACGAGTTGCGTCATGACCCATGTCACTTTATTGATATCGTACCGACCGTTCTGGATTTAGCCGGCGGGGCGGGCTTCTCGCCACAGTGGAACAGTGAGGTTGCGCCGCCGCTTCCGGGCACGAATCTCGCGCCGGCGTTCACCAAAGATGGCGCCGTCACGCACGAATTCATCTATTTTCACCATCTGGAGAACCGGGCTATTCGGGTCGGCGACTGGAAATTGGTTGCCAAAGGGGCTGATAGCCCGTGGGAACTCTACGATCTCAAGACCGACCGCTGCGAATCGAAGAACCTCGCTGATAAGTATCCGGACAAGGTCCGCGAGATATCGGCGCTGTGGCAGAAGTACGAGGACCAGTTCAGACGCCAGGCCGGCCCGCCGCCTGAAAAGAAACCGGCACGTCGCAAGGCCGCCGCCAAAATTAAGAATACCGAATATCGAACAGGCAATGTCGAATGATGAAGTAAGGCCGAGGCGGGTCCTTCCTTCGATATTCAATATTCATTATTCGGTATTCGTTATTCGAGAAGGCCTGTGGACCAAAGGCCCGCACGCATTCACAAATATCTCAGACTCCAGGCGGGCCGTACTGCGGGACTTTGAGCGACTCGCCGTCTTTGAGCGCTGACTGGTGGGCGACGATGCCCGGCACCGTCATCGCCAGGGCCTCGTAGATGTTCACCAACGGCTCCCGATTCGTCAGAATCGACGTGATAAATTCGTCGGTCAAGTGTCCGTGCGAACCGCCATGTCCTCCGGCGGGCACTCCCGGCGGCAGCGGCGGACGGATTATATCGGGAAGCTCCTTGGCGGCGCCGTGATATTCCGTGCCGTCCATCCAGCCTCGCTCGCCGAATACCCGGCCTCGTTCGACGATAAGGTCGTAAATCCCTTTGCACATGAGCATCCGGGATGCGCCGCCCTCGCTTGTTTGAAACAGCGCGACCTCGTCGCTGAACGGATTGCTGTACCTGTTGGCCCCCGGCTTATATTCCGGCAATCCTACATTAAAGCCGGCGCAGGAGACCGACGTAAATCGCTTGCCGGTCACGCCCACGTAATAGGCCGTCGAGTGCGTCGGATACCACAGAGGCGGCAGACCGATTCGCCAGCCTTTGAATGAGTCAATCGGTTCGGTGTGGTAGTGATAATATTCGCCTTCGGAATAGATGAGCCGGCCGAAACCGCCGGCCTGGTAGATCCGCCGCATGCCGTAGCAGTCTGGCCGGAAATAGCTTGTCTCGGCCATCATGTACTTTAAACCAGTCTTCTTCACGGTTTCCAGGAGCTGTTCGGCCTCCTCGATGGATCCGAAAGCAGCCGGCACGGCGCTCATGACGTGCTTGCCGTGCTTGAGCACATCCATGCAGTGCCGCGGGTGGCTCGGCGCATCGGTCGCAACGAACACCGCCTCGATCTTCGGGTCCTTCACCAATACTTCCAGCGATTCGTATGACTTGTTGCATCGGCAGGCCTTCATCAGCGCTTCCCGGCGGTCGGCAATCAGATCACTGACAGCGACAACCTCGACGTTCGGATGATTCTGAAAGCCAAAAGCCGCCCCAAATTGGCACACGCCATATCCCACGATACCCACGCGGACCTTTCGGTCGGAAACCGGCTCCCAGGGTTTGGACGCTTGTTTGTTTTGAGCGATTCCCGCGCGAGCTGCGAGCCCTCCGGCTACGAGTGTCCCGAACGAAACCTGCCCCAGTTTCTCCAGAAAATCCCGCCGATAAATGGGATTGCCTGACATAAGCTAACCTCCTTTGTTTAGACCAGCATCTGTGATGCGACTATGGTGGCCCAGATAGTCTGTTGCCACATTCGTGGCCATTCTACTGGGGATGGAATCCGTGCGTCAATACGCCGTGCCGACTTTCTTTCTCGTATAGGCTATAAGTGCCAGGGGGAACGCATGGAACGGGTGAGCATTCGATTGGCCTGCTCGTCGTCGATAAAGCGCTCGGCCGCTGGGTCCCATCGGAGTTTGCGGCCCAGCCGCATGGCGATGTCGCTGAGGTGACAGACTGTGTCCGAGCGAACCGCCGACTCTATGGATGAGACCGGCGTGCCGCGCGTTCGGACACAATCGAGGAAATTCTGCAAGTGGTCGTTGCTTACGGGAAGATGTATCTCGCCGGGTTCGATCTTTTCGTCCAGAAGCGACTTCGGATTTGCGTCGATAGAGCCTCGCTCGACGAAGACCCAGCCGTCCGAGCCCTCAAACAGAACGCCCTGTTTCTGCTTTTTGTTATCGACGAAATTCAGCGTTACTCCGTTGGCATATTTCAGCGTCATATCCCAGGCGACGGCGCAGTCGTAAAGGCCATCTTTGGGAAATTCCCCGGCGCCTTCTACTTCGACGGGGCCGGAGGTGTCGGCGTCATTACCCCACTGAGCGATATCGACGTGGTGAATGCCCCACGTGGTCACCCATCCGAGCGAAAAATTGCTGACGTGCCCCCAGTTGCCGCACGAGCCCATCACGCCCTGCGTGTACGGCATCCACCGAGCGGGCCCGACCCACATTTCATAGTCCATCTCGGGCGGAACCGGCGAGGGCCGATACGAATCGACGGCCCGGCTGGCGGGCGTGGCCGCGATGATTTTGTTGAGCTTTCCGATCCGCCCATTGCGGACCAGCTCGCAGGCGAAGCGAAAGTTCCGGTCGGAGCGCTGCTGCGTGCCGAACTGGAAAACCCGCTCATACTTGTAGATGGCCCGCCGCAGGGCTATATCCTCCTGGACGCTCAGGCCCAGAGGCTTTTCAAGGTAAATGTCCTTGCCCGCCCGTGCGGCCTCAAGGGACTGCAAAACGTGCCACTGGTCGGGGCTGGCAATCAGGACGGCGTCGATGTCCTCGCGTGCCAGAAGCTCGCGATAGTCTCCATAAGTTGCGCAGTCCTGGTTAGCGTATTGAGTGTTTACCATGTCGCGGGCCTGGTTCAGGCGCTTGGCGTCAACATCGCACACGGCGAGCATCCGGCAGCCGAGCTGGCCCATGAGGCTCTGCATGACTTGCTTTCCCCGTCCGCCGACGCCGATAGTGCCCATCGTAACGCGACTGCTTGCAGCTACGCCGCCGGCGTTGCCCAACGCAGATGAAGAAACCACACAGGGAAATGCAGCGAAACATACACTACGGCAGAGGAATCCTCGACGGCTTAATGTCGCTGCTTTGTTCACGTTCATTTTTGTCATCGTTCTACCCCTGCGTTGCTTTCTTATAGCTTTGTGCACCAACGTCCTTTAGCCGTTCATCTCTGACGTTGACGATTCCATCCTCCATTGCCGCCTTATCGACGTCCAATTCTATCTGGTAAAGGCCGTCTTTTTCGGCGGTTGGCAGGGTCGGCTTGCTCCGGCCGTTTATGTCGTGCCATGCGTTGTGATAAAACGCAAATGTCTCGGGTGCGGTGCCCAGCCCGACGTTCACAAAATCCCGGATCCGTGAATCGTAGATGACCAGGTTGTTCTCGAAAATCCCGCCGTGACAGGGCCGGAACTGTGGGTCTTTTGTCTCCTGCAATATCCTCAGCAGCCAGATTTCCGGGCAGATGATGGTGTTGTGATGTACGAACCCTCCATCAGCCGTCACCCAGGCAACCGGCGTCTGGCCGCCGACGAATCGGTTGCCCGCGATGGTGATATTCTTCGCCTCGTAGTCGCCCACTTTCGGACGGAAGAATTGCAGCCCAGTGCTGCCGCCGAGATTGATGGCGCGCTGCCCGGCGTTCTTGAAAAGGCTGGTCTGGACAAGGACGTCTTCCGTGCCGCCTTTGAGCTGGACGGCGTTGGATTGAGAAAAGCCCTCGCGCCCGACGAAGGTGCAGTCCTCTATGACGCCGTGATGGCAGCCCACCATGTCGATGCCGGAGCCGCCCCAGCCCTCGAAGCGGCAGCGTCTGACCGTGAAATGGTTCACGCCGGACATCTTCAGGGCATCGTGGTTTCCTTCCGGGCCGGTCTGCAGAATCATCACGTTTTCAAGGGTGATGTGATGGGCGGGGGTATCAAAAGAGCCGCCGTCATCTATGTTGATACCGTTGGAGGGAAAACCCACGACCTTCAGGTTCCTTAGAATCAAGTGACTGCAATCGGAAAGATGAATCGCCTGCCTGCCGCCCGAAAAAACCGGCGGCTTGTTTGGATCGATCCCGGTGATCACAATCGGGGCCTCCTGCGTCCCGGCGGCTCCCTGGATGTAGATGTCTCCCTGATACGTACCCGGCGCCAACAGGACGGTTGTGCCCGGCGTCAAATTCCGGATGGCGGCCTGCAATTGCAGAGAATTCTGCGCGGGAATTTCGGTCGCTATGAACTCGGTATGAATTGCGGCGTTCGCCAGCAGAATAGGAAACAGCATCAATACGCATCTTTTCATCATAGTGTTCCAGAGCGATACTCTCGATTCGTGCCTGTCTATCGAATTGGGATTATACCATTCGGGTGTCATCTTGAGAATGGCTGTTTGTTATTCCAGCCCGAACAGGTGGGGAAAGCTATGAGACAGCCTGCGGGTGGTCATTGCTGACCATCGAGAGGTCGGCTGCCATCGCATTAAACTTCACCTGTTCGACCGTCTTGCAGCCGGGAATCACGCATGTGACTGCCGGGTGTTGCAGGCACCAGGCCAGAGCCCACTGGGCCATCGGCACGCCTTCGGGTACTTCGCTCTTCAATCGCGCGACTTCTTTGATGATTCTCTGTTTATCGTCCCCCCAGACACTGCGGACATCGCTATCGGCGAATGTCGCATCTGTGTCATATTTTCCGCTCAGAAAACCACCGGCCAAAGGGACCCTTGCTAACACGCCCAAATCCTGCCGGGCACAGGAGTCAAAAACTTGTCCTTCCGGCTTTCGTTCGATTCGATTATAGACGACCTGGATTGCCTCGGCTCCTATCGCCGAGACCTTATCGACCTGGTAATTTCCGGCGAGTTTACTGCTGATAGATATGCCCAGATGCCGGACCTTGCCGGCCTCAACCTGCTTTTGCAGCATCTCCCACAATCCGGGCGTGTCGAACATCTGGTCTGTTCCACTGTGGAATTGGTAGAGATCGATGTAATCGGATCTCAGGGCCTTCAAAGAATCCTCCAGTTGCTTTTGAACCTGTGCCGGCTCGAACAAGTTCTCCCGCTCGAAGCCCGGCTTGAACCGATGGCCGAACTTAGTCGCGACAATCCATTTGTCGCGATGGCCTTTTATGGCTTGGCCGACCAGTTTTTCCGAGAGGTGATCGCCGTAACACTCCGCCGTGTCAATCAGGTTGACGCCCAGCTCAGCCGCCTTGGCGAGCATCGCGTTCACTTCGGTCTGTTCGAACGCCTTGCCCCACTCGCCTCCGAGCTGCCATGTTCCGACCCCGATGACCGAAACGCGCGTTTGCGTCTTTCCCAACCGTCGATATTTCATATTTTCCGTTCTGTTTTAAGAACCGTTCGTTAGTCTTGTTGCTCTTTAGTCTTTTGCTTTGGAGGGCGGATGTTTTCGGATGAACTCCACGACGTGCCGGCGTGTTTGCTCGATGGTGCGGACGCTGGGTGAGGTCGTCTCCAGAAAATCCAGGCACGCGCTGACGTATCGTGGATCGGCCAGATAGTGATTCGCGCTTGGTCGGATGGTTTTGTCATCGCTTGCACGAAAGATCAGGGTATGTTCCGATGAGCCGTCACTTGAGTAAACATCTTCAATCCAACGATCTGTCTTGGCATAATCGCCGTCTGTGCGCAAGAAAACAAGCAGTTCGAATTTGTTGAAGTGCTCAAGTGGGATGTGATTAGCGCCGCAGATTTGATCTCTGGCTTGCTCTAAGGCATCGGCATGCAAATTTGTGGCAAGGATATGTCCGTGTTCGGACAGTCTGCAATAATCCTGCAACGCACCCGACCACAAATACGCAAAGTACGAGCCGGAGCCGATTTCGTGACAGATATAGCACGCTCGCGGCTGCGCCTTCGCTGCCTGTTGCACTACTTGCGGAGTCGCGGCAATCAACGGGACATCAATGGGTACGAAATTCAGCAACGCGCACATCACCGTTGTCTTGCCCGCTCCACCCGGGACCGAGCCGACCATGAAGGATGCGCCCATGCTGATGCGGGCCATCAGATAGGCCGCTAAGTCGAGGTCCAGGGTCTTGGCGGCGAGCAGATCGAAGACGGACAACATCCGTCCGCCGCGCTGATTGCAGCGATTCAATTCTTCGCAATGTCTCGCAATGTCGCTATCCACATCAGTAACCGTTGATTCGGATCTTCTGGTCCTTGAGCTCTTCGCGGGCAAGCGGTTCTCTGGTCTCGGCGGGATACCCGATGGCGACAATGGATTCTACGTTTATGTGGCCCGGCATAGTCAGCAGGTCTCTGATGTACGCCTCGGAGCTCGTCTGGCCGTCGAACATCCGATTTCTTATCTGTATCCAGCAACTGCCCAGGCCGAGAGATTGGGCGGTCATCTGAACGAGGATCGATGCGATGGCGCAGTCCTCGATCCAGACGTCACTGGCTTGCCCGTCGGCGCAGATAACGATGCCGAGCGCCGCCTGCCCAAGGAATTTGGCCCCGTGTGGCTTGCAGCCGGCCAGCTTCGCCAGAAGCTCCCGGTCGTCCACGAAGACAAATTCCCACGGGTCGATATTCCTCGACGAAGGCGCCCGCAGGACAGCCTCTTTCAGAATTTTGACCTTTTCCGGCTCGATGCGCTTGTTTGTGTATTGTCTGATGCTCCTTCGGGCTCTGAGCAGCTCAATCATTTCTATCTCCTACTTCCGCTTGTCCAGTTTTGTGAAGAAGTCTCCGAAAATCGGGTCCCTCTGCACGAAGTTCACCGTCCTGATCAAGTGCCGCGATTGGTCGAAGCTGAACGTGCAGTTATCCGTCACAATGGGGCTGTGCACGAGGTCCGACGGCAGCCATTTGTCGTTGATGAGCCAGGCCACCGCCGTCATATCCCACAGCACCTTGGACCATGCAAAATGGTCTTTTCTGTATTCCTTGAAAATTTTCAGCAGGTAATCGCCAATCGCCCCGCGTCCGCCGACGTAGCGTTCCATCTCCGGCACGGTGGTCGCAAAATGGGTTACAACGGGCGTGCAGGGCAGTTGCACGAATGCAACTCCGCAGTCGAAGATGGTCCGCGAAGCATTCAGGTCCTGGCGGAAGTTGAATTCCCTCTGGTGGGGCCAGTTGTGGCCGTTGCCGCCCAGCCATACGACCACGATATTTCGAATGATGGTCGGGTCAATCAGGATCGCATTGGCGACGTTTGTGATGGCGCCCACCGCGGCGACATAGAGCGGGTCTTCGGGGCTGCTCTTCCTGGCTCTCGCAATTAAGTCCAGGGCGGCCGGACTTCTTTCGGGATTCTTCATATCGGTCAGGTAGTGCGAGCTGCCCTTGAACGCAAATCCGTCGGAAGATTTGTCAAGCCTGCTCAGGATTCGCAGGATTTCCTCATAACTTTTCTCCATTCCATCCGCCGGCCCGCTTGACCTGTCATTTGTGAACGGGGCCGCATAGACCGCCTGCATGTCCAGCTCGGGTGAAATCAGCGCATAGACGAGGGCAAACTGGTCGTCGATTTCGTTTGCGGTGTCGGTATCAAGTACCATCCGGACGGGCTTGTTGCCCGGAGGTTTCAGCATTTCAATCCGCCGGCTCTCTGAAACCGCTGGGAACTCCTGCCCCAGTAAAGGCAGCCCGACTATAATCATGCTCAGTAGTAACGCGGCACGAAGTATTGTCTTCATGACTCGGCACCTTTCACAATTTGGAAGTTTCCGTTCATCTGCCCAGCTTGCCCCCAAGGGGCTGCGCCGCTGAGCCTCACGGTCGGCAGTATAGCAGACGCGGCTCACGCTCGCAATTTACTATCAACATAAGAAGTTATATCTTTGATTTTCTGTGGCTGTTTGATGCAGGGACTTGAGGTTTGTAGCGATAATGCTATAGTATGGCAACGGCAAAGGGTATCCGGAAAGATAAGAGCGGCTGATCAAGTGAAAAGGGGCAAATCGATGAAACGCAGAGAGTTCTTGAAGGCGTCGCTGGCGGTTGGGTCGGCTTTGTCTTTGTCGTCCGAACGGATTCTGGGCGCCAATGATGATATTCGCATCGGCGTGATCGGGATCGGTTCGTTCGTCAAGATCGGCGGCAAGGGGCGAGCGGATATCCGGGACTTTCGAAAAATCCCCGGCGTTCGTGTCGTGGCTATTTGTGACTGCGACCAAAACCATCTGGACTACGAAGTGAGCGAATTCAGCAAGTGGGGCGAGAAGGTCAAAGCCTATAGGGATTTCCGCGAGGTACTGGACGATAAGCAAATCGACGCCGTCTCGATCACGACGCCGAATCACTGGCATTCATTGATGACAATCATGGCCTGTCAGGCGGGCAAAGATGTGTTCGTGCAGAAGCCCTCATCGCACAACCTCTTCGAAGGCCGCAAGATGGTCGAGGCCATGCGCAAGTACAACCGCGTGGTCCAGGCCGTCCACGGGCCTCGCGAGAGCGGCACGGTTGCCGAATCGCTCGAATACGTCTGGTCCGGTGGTCTGGGGAAAATAAAGTGCGTGTACGGAATCAACTACAAGCCTCGAATGAGCATCGGCAAGGTAAAGGGGCCTCAGCCCATCCCGCCGTCGTGCGATTACGACCTCTGGTGCGGCCCGGCCCCTAAGAAGCCGATGATGCGCGAGTACCTGCACTACGACTGGCACTGGGACTGGGACACCGGCGACGGCGACCTGGGGAATATGGGCATTCACGCGATGGATGGCTGCCGCTGGGCCCTGCGACAGGATATGCTGCCCAGACGAGCCATCAGCATTGGGGAGCGTCTGGGCTATGACGACGATGGCCAGACTCCCAATACGATGATCACGCTGCTGGATTACGAGCCGGCTCCCATTATTTTCGAGGTTCGCGGCCTGCCTCGAAACGAGACGCTGCGACAATCGGATTGGGAGAAGAATGGGCGGCGGAACATGGATGAGTTCCGTGGAGTACAGACGGGATTCGTCATGCAATGCGAAGGCGGGTACGTAAAAGACGGCGCCGCCTTCGATAATCAGGGAAAGCTCATCAAGGAATTCACACGCGAAACGCCCGGCTGCAAACAGAACTTCATCGACGTCGTTCGCAGCCGCAAAACGAAAGAGCTTCGCACAGATGCCCTGCAAGGGCATCTATCCTGTGGGCTGGTCCATATCGCGAACATCTCGTACCGTGTGGGCCGGCACAAGCCCAACGATGAGATTCGTGAGGCGATTCGAGGCGAGGCGGAACTCTCTGAGTCATTCGAGCGGTTGAATGAGCACCTTGCTGCCAATCGCCTTAATATCGATCAGAAATCGCTCATCCTCGGCTCCATGCTGACCATGGACACCGCCAAAGAGAGATTCACCGGCCCCATGAGCGAAGAGGCGAACAGGCTGATTTCAAGAGAATACCGCAAGCCTTTCGTCGTACCCGAGAACGTCTGACAATTGTTCCGCTTCACCTGTCGCTGTTTTCAAGGTAGCGACGAAGCGCGCCGGCCAGGTCCCGGCCGAAGGCACGGGCGTTGACAGCCGTCACGACGGCGGCGCCCACATTCGCATAAGGAATCTCGATAGTCGTAGCCAGGCGGACGCCGGGCTGTTCCTCCGCCCAGCGGCTGCATGACTTGTATTGTCCATAGTTTGCAGCCGTATTCCATGCCGTCCCGAAGGGCAGGCTGCTTTCGGCACGGTAGGGCAGCCCTTCGGCGGTGAGCTCAGGGCTGAACCGTGGTCCTTCGCGGACCGACTCTAAAATGGCGGCGAATTCTTTCTGTTGCTGCCATGTCGCCGGATTGGAGCTGCCCACAATGTAAATGACCTCGTTGTACTTGCCGCTGATATGAGGGCAATGCAGGTCAAGAGCGACCGTGAGTTTTCCTTTGGACCATTGCGGCACAAACTGGCGTATGGCCTGAACGGATGGGTAAATGCTCTTGCCGAGATAATCGCGGTTGTGGTCGTGCGACCGGCGGCTTTTGCCCTGGTCGCCGTCTTCGACTCCGTCTTTGTCCACAAAAGGCACAGCAAGCACTTCGACGTTGTCCTGAAACCACCGCCCGAGGTTCGTATCGGCCAGAACGGCTTCCAGCAGCCCTTCGAGGCTGTAAGAGGCAATCATTTCGCAGGCGTGATGTCTGGCCGTGAGCAGGATGCGGTAATTCGGCTCTGCGTTAATCTTGCTGGCGTGTATGCGTTCCACGGAGCGGCCTTTGCCGGTACGGCACAGCTCATGGACTGTTAGATGCGGGCTATCGGCATACCTGCCAAGAAACTCCTGAAGGTTCGCTTCGAGATAAGGGATCGAAAAACAGAATTGTACTTCTTTAGAGTCCCGGCCGAACGTGTAGCTGAACGCCGAATCCTGTACCGCCTGGCGGCCGAGCCATGACCACGTATGTCCGCCGTCCGTGCTGACCGCCGGTCCCCGTGTGCCGATGGGATCGTTGCCGGTGAACTGGAATTGGAGTGTGCGGCCGCCGGCGCCGCGAACCCGGAAGTTCCAGTAAAACCACCATTCGGACGAATCGCGCTGGTCGGGCCGCAGGAATATGGTGTCGCCCTCGTTGCAATCGGCGATGATATTGCCGCCGGGAAAATCGGCATCGACGCTGAACGTGCCGGCGGGAGCAGACGGCGGAGAGACAAACGTTCTTTGGGATGAGGTCGCAGGAAGAGTGCGGCTACAACCATTAATGCTGATGAGCATTGAAGATGCAATTGCGACTGATAGACTCTTGTAAAGCATGTCCTCAATCTTCCCCAAAAATGCCTTTGACGGAGCGAAATCTATCTCATTTAACCGGGGGCTGATTGGCCCCAAGGCCCAATGCCGAGTCAGGAACATCAGCGGCAAGATGCGAGACCTCTTTGACGCCGCCGAGGTCGTTAGACATTAACAAAATGTTCTTGCTCCGGGGGCCGCGAAGGTCGAGGAACAGCTCGGTGCCGCTTGGAGGCCGGCAGTTGCGAATTGAGACACTCTGCGAATTCGTGCATCGAACCATCCCGGCCGCCTCGGCGGCGAAGGGGGCGTCCAGAGAATCGAGGACCGCGTCAGATACATCGTCGAACACCACAGCATGGCGGTAATCCGCAGATGAGGTTTCGAGCCGGATGTTGTGAAACTTCAATCCTTTGACGTGCCGGCAGAAAAAGCCGTAGGCGGGGAGAGTTCCAAACATTGTGCTTTCCGGATAGCTCTCCGGTTTTTCAGCAATCTCGCGGGCCACGTCTTCCTTGCTGCCGCCGCCTTCGAAGCCCAGATGAATGTTGCTAAGCGTAACGTTTTCTATCGTATGCTCCGGCAGGCCGGTAATCGAACAGCCAATAGGCGAGCAGTCGGTGGCGACGATGTTGCTGATGGTTACATTTCGGAATTTTCCGACGCCGGGCCTGGGCTGGTCCTTTTCATAGAGCCGGGCGCGATTTCCCAGCCGCATGAAGATAGGCACGGTCACGCCTTTGATGGTCAGGTTGGTTATGGCCACGCGGTTGAGCGTGCCGCCATCGACGATTTCCAGCGCAACGCCGGCTAATCCTCTTTGACGCCCGTAGATAACGTCGGAATAGCGGGGCGAGCATATCGTGCAGTTGGCGATGGTAACGTTCTGAAATCCTCCGCCGGACTCGGTCCCCATCTTGATGGAGTTACAGTGGCTGCTAACGATACAATCGGAGATGGTGACATTCTCACACGGATTGGGGGACAGGCTTTTGAGCACAATGGCGTCGTCGTCGGAATCGACCGTGCAGCCGGTGATGGTCACGTCCCGGCAACTGTCGATGTTCAGACCATCGTTGTTATAGCTTACGTGGTTGAAGACGGCGATGTCGCGAATGGTCAGGCGGTCGCAGCGGCGGTAATGCTGCATCCAACTGCCGGCGCTGCGCATCCGCACGCCTTCGATGAGAACGTCGGAGCAGTCTTCCAGGTAGATATTCTTGGGCCGTGCGCCCTCTTTGTATTTGAAGTTAACGCCCTGGCCGTCGATAGTGCCCCGGCCGCAGAGGGCGACGTTCTTGAGGTTCTTGCCGGCGAGGATAGCCCAGGAGCTGAACGTCTCGCCGTCTGTGCCGTTGAGCTTGTGAGGCCGGCCGTAGTCCTTCTTCTCTTTGCTGCCGAGTAAGACGCAGCCGGAGTCGAGCTGGAGGGTGACGTGACTTTCCAGATAAATCGTTCCCGTCAGCCAGGTGCCGGCGGGAAGATGAATGGTCCCGCCTCCCTCTTGAACACACCGGTCAACGGCTTTCTGGATAGCTTCTGTGCAGAGGGTCTTGCCGTCCGGCGTGGCGCCGAAATCGAGGATATTGTATGACGTCTTCGGCGAGGGGCCGGCGGTTACGGAACTGCTTAGAAACAAGAGCACGAATATGGTAAGCGATGTGTTCTTAAGCATGGCAGACGCCTTTCGTGCAAAAAGATTCGTTCTATCTACTACACGACAAGTGTGGTTATACGTAAAAACCGGAATAAATCAAGAGACTCATTCTCTCTTACGTGAATGGCTGCCACATTGACCTGGGCCCTGCTGTGCCTTACGATAATTGCGTTTCTTCTGAAAGAAAGGAATGAGCTTATGCGTTGCGTCTTAACATTATGTGCCTGCGTGGTCCTGTTTTGGACGGAAGTGGTGTGCGCCGCTGTTACGGTCAAGCCTGGCCCGTCGGTAGTCCCGTGCTTTGATATCTACGAAATCATTGTGCAATTCAATCCGGTGCCCGACGGCAACCCGTTCACGGACATCAAAGTCCGCGCGACATTCACGCCTCGCGGAGGTTCGCCCATAAAGTTGGATGGTTTTTGCGACGACCGGGATGGGCGCTGCTTTCGTGTACGATTTTGCCCGGCGCTTCCGCAAACCGAGTACACGTTCGCGCTGACAATAAATGTTGCCGCTGATAAAGAGTTCAAAGGCTCTTTCCAGACAACACAGCCGCAGGGGATGGAGCCTGTCGTGGTGAATCCCGAAAGACCGAAACATTTCCAATTCGCCTTATCGCGGCAGCCTTTCTATCATATAGGTCTGACTGCCTACCACCTGCTGGACTCGTCTAACGACGACCGGCAGATCGATGAGCTCCTGGATTATTGTGTTCGCAACGGCTTCAACAAGGTCCGCTTTCTCCTGACGGGGTACCCACGAGATAACGACACCCGAAGCAAGAGTGAGTATAAGCTCGATGGCGATCCGTGGAAGCAGCCGAATTACGGCGCCCCGCCGGGCGAGATGAATCCTCTGCCAGCCTGGCTGGGTGAGCCCCATCGCTACGATTTCACGCGATTCAATGTGGCCTATTGGCAGAAGGTTGACCGGGCGGTCCGGGCCATGAGGGATCGCGGCATTGTCGCGACGTGCATTTTTACGATCGAGAAACAAAACCTGCCGAAGGAATACGGCGTGCTTACCAAGAACGAGAAGCGGCTCTATCGTTATGCAGTGGCTCGTTTGGCGGCTTTCTCGAACGTCTGGTGGGACCTGGGCAATGAGCATATTGAATATCGCAAGCCGGACTGGGCGCCGAAAATGGGGGCCTTAGTCAAGGAGTGGGACCCTTACGACCGGCTGTGTTCCGCTCACGGGTATGCCGAGTGGACATACGCAGACCAGCCCTGGGCCGACTTTATCATTACACAGCAGTACGGCAATTGCTCCGAGGTCAACCAGCAGGTCCTCAAATACCGCGACATAGCCAGACCTTACGTGAACGAGGAGTACGGCTACGAAGGCAAGCTCGACAAGCCAAGCCACGGCCAGAATACCGATTGGGTCAGGAAATGCCATTGGTCCATTGCCGTGGCCGGTGGTTATGCCACCTACGGCGACTGGACCGCCGGAACGCCATTTTATACGGGCCACGTCGGAGAGGGCAAAACCCCCGCTCAGTTGCGGCACCTGCGCCGGACATTTGAATCAATTCCCTATTCGATGATGGAGCCGCATAACGAGCTGGTTGGAAAAGGCGCGTTTTGCCTTGCCAGGGAAGGGCAGGTCTATCTTGTATATCTCGCAGAGGCCCCGCAGACGGTCCTGCGCATCCAGTCCGCCGCTCAGGGCTATACCGTTACGTGGATCAATCCCCGAACGGGCGAGCATATAGGCTCTGCACAAACGGCGGACGAAAATATCTTGTTACAGACTCCCTCGCCGCAGGACTGGGCCGTGCTGGTCAGATAGGTCTCTCGGCTTCGTCCCTAAGGGACAAGCTCGGGACGCCTATACGCGTAAGCCTTAGGCTGCGTGCTCGGCGGTTAATCTTCCTCGTCGAAGTCTTCCTCTTCGGCATCTTCGGCCGCGTCCGAGTCAATCTCCAGGTCGGAGAAATCCTCGTCGGACTCGCACTCCAGATCGTGCTCGTCCAACGCTTTGAAGATGTTCGATTCATCGTCCCACATAATCAATTCCTCTGCCCGGGTTTCCCCGGGGCTTAACCCTTCATACCATTTATATTCCGAACCGGGCAGGACATTTTTCATTGATATCGTTGGGCTCGCGCCTGCCCGTTTAGGTGCGTTATACGATGGTCTGCGGCAGAAGTTCGCGGAATTTTACGGCGTTCCTGGGTAGAAAAACCCTCTCCAAAGGCGCGAGGGTGAAAGGCGGTCCGTGTAACGGCCGTTACCTCTGGCGGCTGGTCATAGACTCTATCTCGCCGACCGCCGTTTTCATCCTGCTCATCTGGGCCATGCACGCCTGGTAGAGACCTTCAGCGGCTTGCCTTGCGGTCCGCCGCGAAACCGTGTAGGGGTCATCTACAACCTCTTTTTCAACAGTCTTGACCCACTCCCCAGGAATGGCGTCGATTCCACGCAGGGCGCCGGCAAGGCCGCCGGCGACGTATGCTTTGCAGTCGGTGTCTCGACCGAGATTGACGGCGTAGATGATCGCTTCCCGCGGCTGCCCGTTTGACGCGCGGAAACATGCGAGGCCGCCGGAGAGCACCTCCACGGCGTTAGAGATAGGCTTGCCTTCATAGCGTTTTTCGTAAAGCGGTCGCAACTCCTTCCAGTCTTTAGCTTTCCTGGCCCAGTCCTGCCCCTGCTGGACCTCCTTGCGAGCTTCAGCGGGGAGCTGCGCCAGAGCCGTCTCAATCACGGATTCGACCGTTGCCCCGGGCCGCAGCGCCTCGGCCGTCGCCGCCGCGATTGCGGCACAGACTTCCGCCGCGTAGTTGTCCGGCTGGCCCTGAACGTCCTTGATGCGGGCTAATTCGAGCGCATCTCTTGCGGCCTCATCCGGCCGACAGGCGTTCACCATGCCGACAGGCATAATCATCTTGCTGGTCCCGATGAAGCCCGGCCACGCGGCATAGCGGCCCACCTCCCAGGGGGGCAGCCCGATCTTCAGCAGGTTGTAGATGACCTGATCCTGTGGGCCTAAGAGATAGCCGAATTTGTTCGGATCGATTTCTTCGAGCCATGTCTTTGCAAGGTCTTCAGTTGTTATCCTCCCGCCTTTTTTCAGGATTGCGCTGGTGCAGAGGCGATGGCGTTCGAACCCGTCTTCGGTCATGCCGGGCGGGCGATGGTGCGCGTGCCTGACCCAGTCCGGCCCGAATCGCTGCGGCTGACGTGACGCCTTCTTGTCCTGGGGAAGGAGCGTATCAACGAGCCCGTACTGCTCTTCGATCTGCCGCCAGCTTTTGCCCTCGGTGACGTCGCCCATCGAGTTGGCGATGTTCCCGGCCGCTTCGCAGCCATAGATGCGCCGGAACAGCTCATTGTCGGCGCCTGGTCCGCGATTTGGTTTTGGCTCGTTCGCAGCGGCCAGCGTCTGCCCGCAGACGGCGATTCCAAACAGCGCCAACACCAGGACTATGCTCTTTCCTGATGAGTTTGTTGCCATGACAAATCTCCTTGCTATCTCCGTATCCTAAGCCATGATTTCCGGGCATTTCACACAGCTCCACGTTTGAACGCCGGAGCGCCGTCAGGATACCAGATTCGCCCGGCCCTTGCAGCTATAATCCGCCGCACTTGAAAGGATCGAGCTTCGCAGATATATTGGCGATGTTTGTACGGAAGTTCTCACGGAGTTGTAACGGTAGCAGTATTGAAAGATGGGAAAGTGAATCAGACGCACATTGCGAAGATCGCCTCGGAATTATCGCTGCGGCCCCACCAGGTGACGGCGGCGGCTGAGCTGCTTGAAGGCGGAGCTACGATACCATTTATCGCCCGGTATCGCAAAGAAGCCACCGGCAGTCTGGACGAAGTAGCTCTGGCAGCCGTCCGCGACAGGCTGAATCAATTGCAGGAGTTGGACGCCCGGCGTGAATCCATCATCGAATCTCTCGAAGAGCGAGGTCTGCTTACCGAAGAGCTCAAAGAGAGGATCATACAGGCTCAGACCATGACCGTTTTGGAAGATATTTATCTGCCGTATCGGCCAAAGCGCCGGACGCGGGCGACAATTGCTCGAGAGAAGGGCCTGGAGCCTTTGGCTGAATTGATTCTTGTTCAGGACCCTGCGACGGATCCGGCAGTGGAAGCAAAGGCTTTTGTCGATGAAAGTAAAGGTGTGGAGTCTGTCGAGGCAGCCCTGGCCGGCGCCCGGGATATCATCGCCGAGCGGGTCAGCGAAGATCAGACTTCGAGGGGCAGGATTCGCGATTTGTTCTTCAAGAACGGCTGTTTCCAGACCACGGTTGTACAAGGCAAGGAGACGGAGGGCTGTAAATACGAGGACTACTTCGACTGGCAGGAGCCGGTCGCCGCAGCGCCGTCCCACAGGATTTTAGCGATGCGCAGAGGGGCGAGAGAGGAGTTCCTGCGGTTGCAGGTCACAGCGCCCGAGGAACAGGCCGTCAGGGTTCTCGAAGGATTATTTGTCAAAGGGCAATCGGCGTGTTCGACACAGGTTAAGGAAGCCGTCGCGGACGGTTACAAAAGGCTGCTTTCGCCGTCGATGGAAACTGAGATTCTTGCTGTGACAAAGCAGCGTGCTGACGAGGAGGCCGTCCGAGTCTTTGCCGACAATCTGCGGCAATTGCTGCTGGCCCCGCCGCTCGGCCAAAAGAACGTCCTGGCCATCGATCCCGGCTTTCGCACGGGCTGCAAGGTTGTCTGTCTCGATCGGCAGGGCGGGCTGAGGCATTCCGATGTTATTTATCCGCATCAGGGCCAGAGAGCGGCGGCATCGGAGGTTGCCAAGGTGACTTCCTTGTGCGAGCAGTTCGACATTGAGGCCATCGCCATCGGCAACGGCACGGCCAGCCGCGAGACCGAGACGTTTATCAGAAGCATCAAGCTCTCTAAGAATATTCCCGTGGTGATGGTTAACGAAAGCGGCGCTTCAATCTATTCGGCATCGAAGGTGGCGCGGGAAGAGTTTCCGGACCGGGATGTGACAGTTCGCGGTGCGGTCTCTATCGGACGAAGGCTCATGGACCCGCTGGCCGAGTTGGTGAAGATCGATCCGAAGTCCATCGGCGTCGGCCAATATCAGCATGATGTGGACCAGTCGCTCCTGAAGGAGAGCCTCGACGATGTCGTGGTCAGTTGCGTGAACAGCGTCGGCGTGGAAGTAAACACGGCCAGCAAGCAGTTGCTGATGTACGTTTCGGGGCTGGGGCCGCAGCTCGCCCAGAATCTGATCGACTATCGCGACGAGAACGGGCCTTTCGCATCGCGGAAGGAGTTGAAAAAGGTTCCTCGGCTCGGCGCGAAGGCCTTCGAGCAGGCCGCCGGTTTCCTGCGGATTCGAGACGCGATGAATCCGCTTGACGCCAGCGCGGTGCATCCGGAAAGTTATCATGTTGTCGATGCGATGGCGGCCAACGTCGGCGGCGCGGTTATGGACCTGATGGAGAGTGAGTCGCTTCGAAAAAGAGTTCGCTTGCAGGATTATGTCACCGACACGGTTGGACTGCCCACGCTCAGCGACATCATGCAGGAATTGGCCAGGCCGGGCCGGGACCCCCGCCAGCAATTCGAGATATTCAGTTTTGCCGAAGGCGTCACGAAAATCGAAGACGTCGAAACCGGCATGAGGCTGCCCGGAATTGTCACCAACGTCACCGCCTTCGGGGCGTTCGTGGATATCGGAGTGCATCAGGATGGTCTGGTGCACATCAGTCAATTGGCAAACCATTATGTAAAAGATCCCGGCGAAGTGGTGAAGGTGCACCAAAAGGTCATGGTTACGGTTCTCGACGTGAACCCTGCAAAGAAGCGAATCAGCCTCTCGATGAAAGACAGAGCGTTAAAAAATGGATAAAGAAATGCGTGTATCAAACAGACGCGAACGCCAAACTATACTGACGGCAATTCTGCTGTTTTCCTTTTGGTGCGGCTCAGGTTGCGCTGTCCAAGAGCGGCCTTCTTCCGCGGCGAGTCGGTCGTCCAGCTATTTCAAGATTCAGGTGGTTGACCGGCAAACTGGCAGGGGGGTGCCGCTGGTCGAGTTGCGAACGACCAATAACATCCGCTACTTCACCGACAGTAACGGAATCGTTGCGTTTTATGAGCCGGGCCTGATGGACAGGGAGGTCTTTTTCTTTGTCGAAAGCCACGGCTACGAATTCCCAAAAGACGGCTTTGGCTTCCGGGGGACGAGGCTGAAAACCTCGGCCGGCGGCAGCGCCGTTGTCAAAATCGACCGGCTTAATATCGCCGAGCGCCTTTATCGAGTCACGGGCCAGGGGATCTATTCCGACAGCGTGCTGACCGGCCAGCCGGTCCCGCTCAAGAATCCCGTCCTCAGCGGGCAGGTCACCGGGCAGGACTCGGTCTATACCTGCATCTATCATGGCCGTCTGTTCTGGTTGTGGGGCGATACGAACCGGCCGTCTTATCCACTGGGCCACTTCGCCACCGCCGGCGCCCTCTCGGATTTGCCGGGGCAGGGAGGGCTGGACCCCGCTACTGGAGTCGATCTGGAATACTTCGTCGATGAGACTGGATTCAGCAGGCCGATTTGCCGCTTGAAAGAGACAGGTCTGGTCTGGCTCGATGGATTGCTGGCCGTCAAGGACAAGCAGGGCCGCGAACGGCTCGTTGCCAAGCACGCGAGAATGAAAGATCTTGGAGAAGCGTATGAGCGTGGGCTCGCGGTCTTCAATGATTTGACGGGCTCGTTTGAGCCGATTGTCCGTTCGGGTCCGGATTTTCTGCCGTACCATGATTCGGGGCACGCTCTTGCCGTGGACGTGGAGGGGCAGCCGTACTACTACTTTGCCACGCAGTTTCCTCTTGCGGTTCGCATGCGCGTCAAGGCCGATTGGGATTCCGTTGTCGATCCGAATCGTTATGAAGTCCTGACCGCTCTCTCTCATCCCTCGTCCTTCGTCTCTCGTCCATCGTTTTCGCGCTGGGTCCTCGCCGGAGAGCCGATCGGCAATGATGCTTCCAAAATGCCTTCGCTCATCGAAGCTCTGAAGCAGGAGAATAAAGACACACATCATTACGATGTAACCTCGGGCAAAAAAGTCACACCTCACGGCGGCAGCGTTTACTACAACCCGTACCGCCGCAAGTGGATCGCGATCTTCGTCGAGGCGGGCGGCGAAAGCTCCTACTTAGGCGAGGTCTGGTACGCCGAGGCTGATACGCCCGTTGGCCCCTGGTCATACGCAAGAAAAATTGTCACGCACAACAAATATACGTTCTACAATCCGATGCAGCATCCCTACTTCGCCCAGGACGGCGGTCGCGTGATCTACTTCGAGGGTACCTATTCTAACTCATTTTCGGGTTCTGAGGAAAACCCGACGCCGCGTTATGATTACAATCAGATCATGTACCGCTTGGACCTTGACGACCCGCGTCTGGTTCTGCCGACGCCGGTTTATCAGATGAGCGACGAAAACGGGCGGAAGGACTACCTGCTTGCCGATGGCGTGAAAAAAGCCGGCAAGTGGGATTCTGTCGAATCGGTCCGGTTTTATGCCGTCGAGCCTCAAAGGGCAGGCGGCGATCTTGTCCCCGTTTACATTCAGAAAGCTGGCGCCGGGAACAAACTCACTTTGGAACGTCGTGATCGCTCTGCGGGGCCGCTCTTCTGCGCCTTGCCGGCCGATTCGGCCAATGAGAATCCATGCGTCGTGCCCCTCTATGAATATCGTCATCGCGACACACAGCAATACCTCTACTCGACTGAACCGCAGTTGCGCGAAGAAGGCTGGATTCGCACAAACAATCCTCTATGCTGCGTCTGGAAGTCCCCGCCAGGCCCACTCCTTCTGGACAGCAAGGCAATGCCGACTGCCGCACATTGATAGTTGGCTACAGATCAATCGAAAGCTTGTCATTCCTGCCCCGCATCCGAGTGCGGGGTAAACTCCAGCAGGAATCCAGAATCGGAACAGTGGATTCCGCATCAAGTGCGGAACGACAACTACTCAAGTCATATGCGACAGCCGGTAGGATGAGCAGGGCCTGACCCCAAGGGATCTTCCTGCCCATGCGGTTCATCTCAAACCGACCTCACTCGCCCTGATTCGCGCCTGCTCCCGGCAGGAAGTTTTCCAGCACCCACAGCTCGCTCTTGGACCCCTCATCGACGCTGAATGCAAAGCGCCGGTTGTCTGGGTTAAGCGTGAAGTCGTTCATTTTGGGAACGGAGAGGTCCAGCTTCAGCGGCGTCCCGCCCTGCGCCGGAACCCGCCAGATTTCACTGCTCGCGGTATCGCGTGCCTGGGCGATGATGTAACGGCCGTCCCTCGTCCACTCCAGGTTGTACCTTTGCGCCAAACCGCGAAATAGCTCCCGCGGCTCCCCTCCGTTGAGGGACACGGTCTTTACAGCGTCGTCCACCTGGAACACCACTTCCCGGCCGTCCGGCGAGAGGTCGAAGGGATAGCTCCCTGTTTTGACAACTTCCGACTCCTCATTGGTGTCGAGGTTGCGTTTCCTCATCGTTTGCCCACCATCCATCACGAACACCAGGGTCTTCCCATCCGGGCAGAGCTTGGGGGCCAGGGCAAAATCTGCCAACTTAGTGATCCCGTTTGTTTCTGTGTCAATTCGGAATATTCCAGTTTCCGTCACCGTAAATCCGAGCGCGATGACGGAACGGCCGTCCGGCGCCCAGGAGGGCCAGTTAAAGTCACTAAGAGATGGCGCCAGAAAGCGCTCTTCCCCGGTTGCGGCGGACCGGATCGTGAGGATGTAGTTGTCGGGACTGCGGTAACCCCGGTAGAGCAGGCTCCTGCCGTCGGGTGACCATTTTGGCCCTGACGGTGGGCCGGTATACCGCGTCGCGACCGGCGCGGGCGACACGAGTACCTTACCGGTTTCAAGGTCGACCTCACCATTGTAGAGGCCACCTAAAGGGGTGTTAGTCTTGTAATAACAGGAGCCGTCAGGTGCAAAGCCAAGAACCTCAGAATCATGGCCGAAGTCCTTTTTTAGCAGTTCTGGTTCTCCTTGCTGCTTGCCCCCGGTGATGTGGACGGTCCAGATGTCCCACGTCCCCGAGCGGTCGCTGAGGAAGACAAGGCTTCTCCCGTCCGGTGTCCATCCAAGCAGTTGATCCTCAGCAGGATGCCCGGCAACAACGACCTCATTCCGGCCATCGGTGGTCATCAGGAAAACGTCGCCATGGGGTTGGCTGCCCTCACGCATGGTACTGAACGCAACAGATCGCCCATCGGGCGAGAGCTTGGCCCTGGCCCTTGCCATTAAGGCTTGGTGAGCAGTAATAGTTCTCAGGACTCGCACCGAGCCGTCCGCTGTCGAGATCAGGGTTAGTTCTTCCACATCGTTACTCTCGTCAGGGTTACGGCGGCGAAGTACAAGGATGGACCCTGCGTCAGGCATCCAGTCCAAGGGTAGGACGTAAGCGTTTTTCTTACTCTTCACACTGTAAAGTGTGTGAAGGCCCGAACTATCCAGATTTCTAATACGCACTTGAGGGATCCAGTCCTTCGTATATGAGTTGTATGCGATTTGTTTTCCGTCGCGTGAGAACGCTTGGTAATTGTACCACTTCTCAGTCTCGTTCCAGGGCCCCTTATTTGTGATTCGGCTCCTCTGTCCGCTGGCGACTTCCAACTGGATCATGTCGCCTGTGTCCCGGTCTAGCCCTCTGATGTACTTGCCATCCGCGGTCAAGACCTTACCGACGCCGGAGGCGTCTGTGAGGACCCGGCGTGCGACGAGTCCCCCGCCGAGAGAGGCCGTTTCGGTTGCAGACACACCGGTCACCTGCGGCGAGACAGGCGCATTGCTGTCCGGCGCTAAGCCCGTTTTTTCCTCCGGCTGGGACGCGGGCTTGCCGCCTTCCGACTTGTTCTGTGCCTCGGTCAAGGTTATCACCCCCAGAACGGCCAGGAGCACCATGGCCAGCAACGGCCTGCGCGAAGTCTGTTTGAATTTGGCGATCATTTGGATTCTCCTTTCGATATGAGAGGGGTTTTCTAATATCCCGGCCAGAGAGGGCAGATACTGGGGCCGGGAGAAACGTTCAAGAAGATTGACAATGGTCTGGCCGTAGAGGTGGCAATCGTGGCTTGCTGCGGTCGAAAGGGCCAGCGCGTCGGTGGCCATCTCCTGGTCGGCCCGCATCCGGCCAAAGGCGAACCACATCAGGGGATTGAACCAGTGGAGCACCTGGAGCAGGCAAACCAGCCAGGCGAGGTAAATGTCGCGGCGCTTTAGATGAGCCAGCTCGTGAAGAAACACATAGTGCAGCTCGTCGAGTGAAAGGCCCTCAAGCAGCCCCTGGGGCAGCAGAATACGCGGGCGCACAAAACCAAACAAGGCCGGGCTATTGATCTGGTCGGTCACGACGACACCGATTACCGTCTGGACGCGCATCTGCATCTTGCAATCTTCCAGCAGGTCCAGAATTTGTTGATTCGTGAGGGCACGCTCCTTTTTCACTGCTCGCCACAGCCAAATATTCCGAGCCAGAACATATCCACCCAGTGTAATGGCCCCCAAGAGCCACAGCACAGGTAAAGCGGCCAAGACAATCGCCCAGGGTACGCTGGTCCGCTCAGCCTTTGCCGGCGGCATCGTGGAGCGTTGGTGTGTCGAGTCGGATGTTGCTGGTGTACCGGGCTTTGGGGCTACGTCTGCACCGGCGGCTGTCTTTGCCTGGGTCTGTGTCAAACCTTCGACCTGGCCGGCCGATGTAGGCTGTGGGGCTGTATCCTCTGCAAGCTGAGTCGGTCCGGCCCATCGTGATGGCTGGTACAGGTTGTAGATGCTCAAGCGGCTCTGTGGAGACCACGGCAGCGACAGGCGGACCAGCAGAATTAGCCAGAGGCAGTAATGCCAGCGGATTGACAGCCTCTCTCCCAGGACAAGCCGGATCAACAGGATAAGGCAAATCAGAAGGCTGCCCTGAAGAGTTACTTTCACGAGCCACTGAAAGAACGGTGCTTGTGTGCTCAAGGTTTCCATCTTCAAGCCCTTTCGTTATTGTTGTTTACCTTCATTACCGACTTGTTTTCGGTCGAGGATCTGCTGGAGCCGGGCAATCTTCTCCGGGGACAACTGCCTCTCTTCGACAAAAGCCGCCAACATCGGTTCGATGGACCTGCCGCCGAAGCGCCTCAGGAATGACCGGGTCTCTTCTTTGATACACTGGGCCTCTGTGACTAACGGGAAATAGTCGTATTGCCGACCTTTTTTCTCGAATCCAATTGCCTTCTTCTGCACGAGGCGGTTGATGAGCGTGCGGATCGTCTCGCGCTTCCAGGGTGTTTTTCCGGTCAGTTCCTCTACAATGTCATTGGCCGTCATGGGTGAGGTTTTCCAGAGAACCTGCATGACTTCCCATTCTGCTTCTGAAATTCTCGGTGTCTTTTTCATAGTGATCTCCACCAATGTTACGGTTGTAATATCTACTATTGTTACATACGTAACAGTTAATTCAAGAAGAAAATCCGGAAAATCTGCAAATTTTTTCTTTTCGGGCGAAAAGTACCGATATTTGCATTAAATACCAGATTTCTTCTTGTCCTGATGACTTGTTTGGCCCCGACTTTTCAAAGAAAATGTGGTGGTATGTGGTTACAGTTGTTCATAGGCGGAGAGCTTGACCCGGCCTGTGGCGGGGTCATTGCAGTTGTTCCAGGGCAGCGATCCATTGCTTAAAGACCTCGAATTTCCAGATTACAATCGTCGGAACGATAACAAACTGGATTATTCCGAGAACCAGCCCCACTTTCGCCCAGACTCTTCTTTCCTGGAGATGCGGCTCCGGACGGGACCTCAACGCCAGCCATGCGAAAACAATTGCCAATATGGCCTTTTCAATTCCAAGGCCGTGAATGCAACTGATGATCCCCAGCCAAAGCGCCGCCGTAGCATACGCGTACTTCTGCCCTAACACGGCATCTAAGTTCGAAGATTGATTGTTTGTCATTTTATATCTCCTTGCAGTTTTAAGTTCTCGTTGATGTGGAATGGGTTTTGCTTGAGCAGACTGAAGAACAGTACTAAGACTGCCACGGGGGCCAGCTTGATCATTACACCGGCGGTAACAGAGGGCAGCACTTCGATGATCTTGTGAGTCAAAAGAAAAAGGCACAGTACAACGAAGGGCGCCACGCTCGCCGGCTGTTTGGGCCTGGCCTTAGTCGCCTCCATGGCCGTGGCTATTTCGGGCCAAACGTCCTGGGCAAAAACCCTCCGGCTGCGTCCGTCCAGGAGCGCCATTGCCTGCCGTTGCTGGTCAATTTCAAGCCGGCAATCCGCACAAGATTCAAGGTGCTTGCTCACCTCTTGCTCGGACAAGGGGGGCGATTCGCCGTCGCGGCTCGCCATCGCCGAAATTCGTATTCTTTCACAATATTCTTTATTCATCGTTCTTCTCCCAAGAATCAAGCGTTTCCTGGACCATGAGTACCTTTTCGCGAAATCGTTTGCGTGCGTAATACAGCCGGCTCATCACCGTCCCGGCGGGAATTCCCAGTCTCTCAGCGAGCTCATCGTAACTCAGCCCATCCAGATGCTTCAAAGTCAGCAGCTCGCGATCCTCTGCTGCAAGCTCTCGTAGCGCTCGGTCCACAACGTTTTCCGCCACGCCGCAGGAGTCTTTCGCTGTCCGGGCCAATATCTCGACGACCTCCGCGCCGGCGGCCGCCTGCTTCCGCCGGGATGCGAGCATCTCAAAGCAGCGATTTCGCAGGATTGTGTACAGCCACGGATAAAACCGCCGCGATACGTCGAATTTTCCCACCGCCTGATACGCATCCAGAAACGCATCCTGGACCGCGTCAAGGGCGTCCTCGAGATTGCCGAGGATGGTCAAGGCGTGGCCTATCGCCTCCGATTGGTACCTTCGGACCAGGTGGCTGAATGCCTCCGTTTCGCCTGCCCTGCATTTCTGTATAGCCGTCGAGTCGTCCATATATCGTTCTCCGGTTTAACGTACCCGAAAATCGCCGGAATCTTCAAAAAAATTATGAGAATTCTGTTCGGGGGTGTGAGAATCCAGAGCCGCACCTAATCCAACAACGAAGGACGAGGGATGAATTGCGGCCGGGTCAATAGAATCCGAACTCGCGGGCGGCGTCAAACAGGGCGACGATGTTCTCGGCCGGGACGCCTGCCTGGATATTGTGAACATTGTTGAAGATGTAGCCCCCGCCGGGCTTGAAAATCTCCAGATTTCGCCGCACGTGCTGCCTTATTTCGCTTGGTGCGGCGAAGGGAAGCACGTGCTGGGTATCGATGCCGCCGCCCCAGAAAACCAGCCGGCTGCCGTATCGTGTTTTTAATTCCTGCGGGTCCATGCGTTCGGCGCTGATTTGAACGGGATTGAGGATGTCGATGCCGTTATCGAGCAGGTCCGGGATAAACTCAACTACCGAGCCGCACGTATGGTACCAGATTTTGGCGGAGGTGAGCGATTTTATGTGCCGAACGAGTTTCTTTTGGCGCGGCTTGACGACTTTGCGGTAGAACGCAGGATTAAAAAGAGGCCCGGCCTGGCCGCCGATATCGTCGCCGATCATCACCACATCAACGAGATCGCCGATCTCGGCGAGGAAGCCGTCGTAGTAATCCATCCAGAAGGCCAGCGTCTTATCCAGCAACGCTTCACAGAAGGCCGGATTCTCGATCATGTCCGTAAACCATCGCTCCAGTCCCCGCATGTACCAGCAAATCTCATACACGACTCCGCCGATACCGGTCGAGATCGCGTAAGGTGTTTCCTGTCGCAGCCGGAGTGCCTCGTCGCGAACGCCGATAAAGCGCGTCGTGTCGTTGCCCTTAGGGAAAGGGTAATCCGCCAGGTTTTCAATTGTTGCCTCGGCCAGCGGATGATGCGATATGTCCATATAAAGCTGCCGGTCGTCGGGCATCGACCAGATCACGCCGAACTCATCCTGCAGATCATGCCAAAGTCTTCCATCCCGCACGTTTTTCTCAATGGAGCCTTTGAAGCTCTCAGGCCCGTGCGCGAATACGTAACGAATATCGACGCCGAAGCGCTGCAGGACTTCTTCACATGGCCTGGCAAGCTGCTGGACGGGGTCCATAATCGTCACGTCGTCGCCTATGCCGAGATATTCGAGCAGTACGATGTAGGCATCCTTGTGTATTCCCGTCTGAAAGCCTCCGAGGTCGATGGGCACTCGGTCGGGAACCTCGTGATTCAGTGCCTTGCGGACTCGCTGCCTCGGAGTCATTGTCTCTTTCTTTGCCATTTTCTATTTGCCGAGCGAAGCCATGTAATTTCCCGCACCGATCAATACGGTGGATAGTACAACCACAAGAATTCCGCAGACGATGATCGTCAGTGTGCGGCGGCCGGCGCCCTTCCATTCGTGCAGCAGCAGCGCCCAGACGTTGCTGAACACGATGATAAAGGCCATATGCAGGGTCCAGCTTGAAAAGTTGTACTTGCCCATCTTCGTCGTGCCCATGCCGTAGAACATAAACTGCAAGTACCATGTAATGCCCGCCAGCGCCGAGAAAAAGTAATTGGTGGCAAGCGACGTGTCACCTGCATGGAGATAATTTTTGGCTGAGCGATTCCGGATATTGAGGATGACGCACCAGATGAAATTCGTCGTGAATCCGCCGGCCAGAACGACGACCAGAACGGGGCTGTTTTGCCAGAGGGGCCGGACGCCGTGCTCTACGGCCAGATTGGCGATGGGCTGGCCGGCTGCGATTCCGAAGGCCATGCAACTGCTCATCACGCCCGCAAAAATGGCAACAAATAGCCCTCTGAGAAAATCGAATTCCTTGATGCTCGCGCGTTTCTGCTCGGTTGACAGCTCTCGCTCCTTGGATATTCCCGCCCAGCCGCAAATGGCAATGCCCACCAGACAGACCAGGACGCCGCCCAGAATCACCAGGCCCGAAGCGTTCGTGACCAGATCGGTGAATTCGCCGGAAAAGATGGGTGGGATGATGGTTCCGAACGCCGCACAGAATCCCAGCGCGATGGCGTATCCGAGTGACATTCCCAGATACCGCATTGAGAGCCCGAACGTCAGGCCGCCGATGCCCCACAGCACGCCGAAGATGTAGCTCCAGATAAGGCTGCGCACCGGCACGCGGCCAAATAGAGAGGGCAGTTGGGGGATGGTCACAGCGGCGATGACCCAGGGCATGATGATCCATGAGAACACGCCGCCCACAAGCCAGTAACTCTCCCACGCCCAGTTGCGGACCTTCTTGAACGGGATATAGAAACTTCCCGCCGCTATGCCCCCGACCGCGTGCAGCAAAACACCTAATGCAACCATAACAAAGACCCGATTGTTACTATTTCTCTGTTACTTGCTTGAGAATGAACGGCTCGAAAAGCCCATAGTCCACGGTGTGATAATCTTTGCCCGGCGGCGGGCCCGTCTCTGGGCCTTTCTGGAACATGCCGGGCCAGGCGCTGCCCAGACCCGTCCCAGCGTGGTGCGGCCCTAACGTGTTCTTGAGCGTCCCGATTACGACAACCTCGATTGTATTGGCGCCGGCTTTAATCTGGTCCGTTACGTCGCACTGCCAGGGTCGGTATGCAATGTAACCTGCCGATGTGCCATTGACGATAACCTCAACCACACTCCCATACCATTTATTCAACTCAACAAAGTATCGCCCCGTCGGCTGCGCGACGTCGAATTTCTGCTTGTAAGAAACTCCCGCCGCATAGAAGGGGCAGCCTTGCTCTTTCCAGCTGCCGAGCTTCAGGGCCGGCCCGGAATCGCCGGCGATGACGAAACCCGAATCGGCTGACCTGAGCGCGAAACTGCCGAGAACGTAAGCCGACTCGATCTCATGATAGATCGTGAAAGGCGATGCTTTGATTGTCACGGTGTTCTCGCCGACCTTAGCCACTTCGGCGATGTCGATCATGCCGAATGCTTTATCCAGCCACCATGAATCTTTTTTCACCGAAACGGTTTTGCCGTTGCACGTGATCGTGTACAAGTCGGGTCTTTCAATGACAATCGAAAGCCGCTTCGGTACCTGTTGCAGAATCGTAAATCGGTAGGTCGCCTCAAAACCACTGTCGGGGCCAAACGTCTTTTTGATGAATTCGTCGCGGAACTGGACGGCGCTGTCCCATGGGTTGCGTTCCATGCCGTTTTTCTGAAATGCGAATTGGCAGGCCTTGTAGAAATACACGTTCTTTTTCGTCTCGCCGCCGGCTGTGATATCAACGAAATCCAGCGTCAGGACGTTGTCCTCTATCGACCGGACCTCAGGCTCGCCTTGCGAAGGTACGGCCTTGACGGTTTGTACCGGCTCAATAACGGGCTCATGTGCCTTCTTAGATAGGAACAAAACGAGGCTCCCACAAGGCGGAAGCTCAAACCGGGTTTGTATGCCGTTGCCCGCTTTTTCAAACGGATACTCGGAAACCACTGCCGTGCTGGGTTCCCATTTTTCCACGCACCGCGCAGCCGATTTCACCAACCCCGCAGAGGGCGCGTCAATGCTCGTATTGGCCAGCAGCAGGAACTCGCCGTCCTCAAGCGTTCGCCTGTGGTGAAACAGTATGCCTTTGTCATCCTTGTTCCGCTCGATGGCAAATCCATCCTTCGACCCGGCCAGGAGTATCTTGGGCATTTCCGCTGGCTCGGCCTGCTTCCAGCCTGAGCCTTTGGCCGCCTCTGGGCCGCGATTCGAGGGCCGGCCGTCAACGTACGAAGGCGCCTCTGAACAGCAGAGGACAACTCCGCCGGCTTTGGCGTATGCGGCGAGCAGGTCCATCGTTCGCAGGTTCAGATTTTCCGTCAAGGGCGGCAGGACGACCGTACTGTAAGCACGCTGTCCAACTTTGAACAGCGGTCCTTCGGTTGAGCCGTGCCGCGCGATGATGTCTTCACACCCGATATCGTACTCGACCTGGGCCTGTTCCAGTGACATGATCATTTTCTGGAACTGGTTGCCGATCTCGTTAAGGCGCTCTTTTGGGTTTGAATCGCCTTGATACATCCACGCGGTCGTCGTCGGCTCGATCACGAGAATGCGGTTGATCTGCTCGCCCTGCGACATAATCAGCGACAGCCTGCTGAAATATTCGGCCATCACGTGGTACGCCTTCCACCACGGCTCGTGATAGGAAAACGACTGCGGATGGTCGCGCTTGCGTGCGCCTCGGATCGTGATATACGACAGATGCTCATCGAGCGTGTTGACGCCCAGTACGTAAAGCCAGTCGCCGATTCGCTTCATATCCTCGAACCGCAGGTCCCATCCGCCCGCGCCGTACGCCTCGCACAAAGTCCTCTTTCTTGCGAGCTGATTGGCTACGCTGGAAAGCTCCTTAACGGCCCGGACGTTACCGAACTGGGCATGCGTGTCTTCGTTGTACTGATTCATCAGCGTGTCGATCGACGGCCTTTGGTGCCAGGCGTACATCGCCATATTATCCGGCGACCGGAGGCAATCAGGCCATTCGTGCTCCCAGTAGTGGCCCGTGAACTCGATGTTGTGCCGCTCGCAGTATTCGTAATAGGGCTTGGCCCAGCGTTCGATAAACAGATCGAGAAGTACCTGGATATAGTTGTGTCTGATTCGCTTCCAGTCGCCGACCGGCCGGACCAGGCTGGGCAAATTGTCGATCAGGTTGTATCCCCATCGCTTCTCGAAGACCTCCGGCAGATCATTCGTCCACGGCAGCCCGCCCGCCGGCGCCAGGTGCGGCTCATCCGTAAAGGACCCGGGCACGCGCTTGCCGTACTGCTGGCCTATCTCGCGGGTATAGGCGTCCATCGTGACGGCCAGAAACTTCTGCGTCACTCCGGGGTACATCAGGTCCACGTAGAACTTGCCCCCGTACCAAGGCGACGTGCCGGCCCGCTGTATCGATGCCACCAGATACTTGCCTTTGGGAAGCTGCGTGCCGGCCTTCACCTCGCTGGAGACGTTCTGATACCCGCTCTGGTTAGGACGAAACGCCGCCACGAAATTCTCGTTGGGTATTCCTGCTGAATCCTGCTCTTTGATTGTCAGGCCCCGGCCGCGGGATTCGGGCATTGCCTCGGGGACGAATCCGCCGGCAAAGCCCGATGGATACGAGTTCTCGTCGTATATCCACACGTTCATATCGAGCCGCTCGGCCTCTTTCAAAGCGACCTTCCAAAGTCTGAACCATTCCTGCGAAAGATACGGCGTCATCAGGCCCGGCCTGGGATGGACGAAAACCTGCTTGACCTGCTGGCCCGCCAAATCCTGCAGAGTCCCGGTGATTTGTTCGTCGGTGAGCATGTCGTTCCATACCCACAGGGGCGCTGAATGATACTCACGCGGCGGGTCGGGAAACAGCTTTCTGGTGGCGGCCGAATCCGCTGCTTTCAGTCGGCCGCAGGAAATCATCGCGGCAAAACAAACAAAAGTGCAAACAGATACCCCCAGCTTTGTTGAGATTGAGTGTTCCATGATATCACCTCGTTAATACATTCTTCACCTACACACAACCTGCCGGATGATAACGGATTCGTTCAGACTCTGCAAGAACGAGTGATACACATTTGCAAAACAAGGTGGCATTCGCCGCACGACCCAATTACAATAGCCGCAAGAAAACCGGCAAGGATTTAAGGAGTTGCAAAATGAGACATACCGGACTAACAAGAAATATTCTATTAATGCTGTTGTTCTGCGCGTCCATGGCCGGGCCGGCTGTCGGCCAGGACAAATTGCTCTGGGAAATTGGCAAGGCCGACAATAACACGGTGGAGTTTGCGTTGGGGCCGGACCAGAGCAATCAGTATTCGGTGACGTTCCCCCATGATGTCTTATTCGTGGCCGGCCAATCCGACCCAAAACAGGATTGGTCCTACATACAGCCAGGGCCGGCGGACGCCTGGGCAGGCGGCAAGAGCCATACCTTCACGATTCTGTTCAGTCTCAAGACGGCGCCGGTGGAAGGCAAAGCCGAGCTGGTGCTGGACCTGGTCGATACCCACAGTTTTAGACCGCCGAAAATCCAGATCAGGATTAACGATGCGTCCTTTGTCCGGGACCTGCCCCGCGGCGCCGGTGACGCCTCAGTCCACGGCCAGCCCGATAAAGGCCGTGAGCATCGGCTCGTCATTGGCTTTCCAGCTCAGACGCTCAGAGTCGGCAACAATCACGTCACCATCACCTCGCTGGAGGGCAGTTGGATTCTTTACGACCAGGTGACGCTTTCAGCGCCGTCCGGCGTTCAAACCGGACCGGTCGAGCCCGCGAGCAAGCTCCTGGGCGTGCATGGCCAGCCTTATTTGGTGAAACGCGATGACGGCAGGCTGTACCAGCCCGTCCTGGCCTCTGTGCTTCACGTCGGCGAGCCGGTCGAGGCGGTGGTTGTTGTCAACGGGGCCGAGTCAGTCGGGCAGTCGCTGGAGCCGGGCTTCAAAGTCATCGAGGCTCTTGCACCGGCGGTGGAGCGTCCGACGCCGGTCGAGGTCGATGTCAGGGTAGCGGGCAAATCGTTAGGCAAGCAGACTCTGACCATCGAACCGGTTCGCAAATGGGAAGTGTGGCTGCTGCATCACTCCCACGTGGACATCGGATATACGCACGTACAGACGGAAGTTGAACGCAAACATTGGCAGTATTTCCAGCAGGTCATCGAGCTGGCGCGCAAGACGGCGGATTACCCGGACGGCTCGCGCTTCAAGTGGAACGCGGAAGTGCTGTGGGCGGTGGATAGCTTCCTGCGACAGGCTTCACCGGAGGATCGCCAGGCCTTTGGTGACGCCGTGAAGAAGGGCTGGATCGGTCTGGACGCCTTGTACGGCAATGAATTGACAGCCCTGTGCCGGTCGGAAGAGCTGGTTCGGCTGGTTGATTTTGCCCAGGTGCTCCGGCAGCGTTTCGATGTGGCAATTGATTCGGCCATGATTACCGATGTGCCCGGCTATACATGGGGCATCGTGCCGGTTTTGGCCCAGAGCGGCGTGAAGTATTTCTCCGTCGGTCCCAACCGCGGGCACCGTATCGGCTATACGCTATCGACCTGGGGCGACAAGCCCTTCTACTGGGAATCGCCTTCAGGGAAAGAAAGTATCCTCTGCTGGGTGGCCGGGGAAGGTTATTCCTTCTTCCACAGTGGACGTCTCGACGGGGGCAGACTTTACGACTATCTCAAGCGCCTGGCGGACTTTCAATACCCTTACGATATGGTCCAGCTTCGCTACTCAATTGGCGGCGATAACGGCCCGCCCGAACCGGACCTGAGTGATTTCGTGAAGGACTGGAATGCCAAGTACGCGTACCCCAGGCTGGTCGTGGCTACGACGACCGAGATGTTCCGCGAGTTCGAGCGCCGATACGGCAGCCGGATACCCAAAGCTCGCGGCGATTTCACACCGTACTGGGAAGATGGCGCCGGCTCGTCCGCGGCCGAGACCGCGATCAACCGCGAGGCCGCCGAACGTCTTGTGCAAACCGAGACGCTGTGGGCGATGCTCGATCCGGCGTCCTACCCCGCCGAGCAGTTCCGTGAGGCCTGGCGCAACGTCGTTCTCTACGACGAGCACACCTGGGGCGCGCATTGCAGCATAACCGAGCCGGAAAGCGATTTCACCAAAGCCCAGTGGAAGATCAAACAGGCCTTCGCCCTCAATGCCGACTTGCAGTCGCGCAATCTTCTGACCAACGCAATAGCGGGGCATCGAACCTCGGCAAAAGAGATCACGGCGGTGGATGTGTTCAATACCTCCTCCTGGATGCGAACGGACCTGGTTTTGCTGCCGAAGGGCCTGACGGTGGCCGGTGACGTTGTCAAGGATACCGATGGGCAGGCCGTGAAATCGCAGCGGCTCTCGACGGGTGAGCTGGCCTTCCTTGCCCGGGACGTGGCGCCATTCTCAGCGAAAAGATACACCTTCCGCGCCGGGCAAGTTTCCACGTCGGGCAATACTTTGGCTCAGGGCGATTCGTTAAGCAACGGCGTAATTACGCTGAAGGTCAATGATAAAACCGGCGCGATTGAGAGCCTCAAATGGAAAGGGCTCGATGCAGAGTTTGTGGATGGCAAAGCCGGGCTTGGACTGAACGATTACTTTTACGTGGCCGGCAGAGACCCGAATGCCCCACAGCGCAACGGGCCCGTGAAGATTACAGTGAAAGAGCAGGGTCCGCTGGTCGCGTCGCTGCTGATCGAATCCGATGCGCCGGGCTGCAACAAGCTCTCTCGCGAGTTGCAGGTCATCGACGGCATCGACCGCGTGGACATCATCAACGTCATCGACAAGAAGAACATCTACCAGCAGGAGGCGGTGCACCTGGCCTTCTCTTTTGGCGTGCCCGACGGCGTTATGCGGATGGACACGCCGTGGGCGGTAGTTCGTCCCGAAACGGACCAATTGCCCGGCGCCTGCAAGAACTATTTTACGGTTCAGCGATGGGTCGATGTGTCCAACGAGAATCACGGCGTGACGTGGGCGACGGTCGATGCACCACTGGTCGAAGTCGGCGCCATCACCTGCGATCCTCGGGGTAAGACCGTCGGATGGATCGAGACGCTCAAACCCTCAACGACGCTGTACTCCTATGTGATGAACAATTATTGGGAGACGAATTACAAAGCGGGCCAGGAAGGTCCGACGACGTTCCGCTATTCGATCGAGCCTCATCGGCTCTTCGATGCCGGCAGGGCGGCGCGATTCGGCGCAGAGCGCAGCCAGCCGCTTATCGCGGTGCCCGTTGAAGCTTCCGCCGCCGTTCGTCAATCCATTCTGAGCGTTGAGCCGGCCGGCGTAATCGTGACGGCTTTCAGGCCCACCTCCGACGGCAATGCGTGGATCGTGCGTTTATACAACACGGGCCCGCAAGCTCAAAAGGCGGCTTTGAGCTGGGCCAAACCGGTGCCGCAGAAAGTCTGGCTGAGCGATTTTGCGGAAAAAGAGGTTTCTCCGTTGGTAGAGCCGATAGAGATGGCGCCGTATGAAATAGTCACTTTGCGGGCTTTAGTACCTGGGCAATAGGGGTATGATTATGACCTCACGAGATCGCGTTTTGGCGGCGCTGGACCATCGCGAGACCGACCGCGTCCCCGTTGATTTTTCGGGACATCGGTCGTCAGGCATCGCGGCGATGGCCTATCCCATGCTGCGTAAGCGCCTCGGTCTTGCGCCTAAGCCGATTCGCGTCTACGACGTTGTTCAGCAGATGGCCATCGTCGATGAAGACGTGCTGGACCGGTTCGGTGTGGATACCATCGAGTTAGGCCGGGGTTTTGCACTGGAGGAAAAATCCTGGTCGCCGTGGACTCTGCCGGACGGCACACCATGTTTTGTCCCCACCTGGACGCGGATCGAGCGGGACGGCAACCGTTGGGTGATTCGCTCGAAGAGCGGCAGAATCCTGGCTCACATGCCCGATGGCGCCCTCTATTTCGAGCAGACCTATTTTCCCTTTTTCGAAGGCGACGACCTGAATGCCATTCGCGATGTTCTTGGTGAATCCATGTGGACGGCTATTGCCAGCCCGCCGGGTCCGATTGAGGATAAAGCGCTGCGCCAAGGCGCAAAGCAATTGAGGGCCGGGACGGATCGCGCCGTCATCGGCCTGTTCGGCGGCAACCTGTTCGAGATCGGTCAGTTTCTTTACCGCAACGACCAGTTCATGATGCTATTGGCCGGCGAGCCTCGTCACGCTCACCGATTCCTCGATAAGCTCATGGAGATTCATCTGGCCAATCTCGAACGGTTCCTGGCGGCTGTCGGCGAGCATATCGACATTATCCTCTTTGGGGACGACCTCGGGATGCAGACGGGGCCGATGATGTCGCCTCAGATGTATTGCGAGTTGTTCAAACCCCGGCATAAATTGCTCTGGAACCGCGCCAAAGAGCTGGCCGACGTGAAGGTCATGCTGCACTGCTGCGGGGGAGTCCGGGAGCTGATGCCTCATCTGATTGAAGCCGGCGTCGATGCGATCAATCCGGTCCAGATCAGTTGTTCGGGAATGGACGCCTGTGAGCTGAAGGCGGAATTCGGCAAAGATGTTACCTTCTGGGGCGGCGGCTGCGATACGCAAGACGTTCTGCCGAACGGCACGCCTGGGCAGGTCGCCGACCACGTTCGGCGGCAGGTGGGAATCCTCCGCCCCGGCGGGGGCTTCGTTTTTCAACAGGTACACAACATTCTGGCCAACGTGCCGGCGGAGAATATCATGGCGATGTTTGATGCGGTGAATGTTGCATGAGTCCGGTCGATTACGTCATAGTTTTGGTTTATTTCGCCGTGGTGATTGGGCTGGGTTTCTGGTACCAGAAACGCGCGTCGGAAAGCCTGGGGGCTTACTTTCTGGGGGGCAAGCGCCTGCACTGGCTGGCCCTGGCGATGTCGGGGTCGGTGTCCAACTTCGATATTACCGGGACGATGTGGATTATCTCCATCCTGTATGTCCTGGGAATGAAGTCGATGTGGCATCACTGGATGTGGGGTTTCCTGATGGGTGCTTTTTTCCTGAGCTACATGGGAAAATGGGTCCGGCGTTCGAACGTGATGACGGCCGCAGAGTGGATGAAGACCCGGTTCGGCACAGACTCAGGCGGCCGATTGGCCCGGACTGCCTACGCTCTGATGGCGGTGCTCACGTTGGCCAGTTTCATCGGATATGCTTATCAGGGAATCGGCAAGTTTGCTTCGGTCTATATTCCGCTTGAGGCGCTCGGCCAACGTACGTCCATCCTCTGGCTTCGGCACGTTCTCACGGAGCATGAGCCGGATTGCCTGGCTGTTCTGATCATCGGCGCCACGACGCTCTATGTTGTGTTAGGCGGGCTTTACAGCGTGGTTGTCACCGACGTGGTCCAGACGGTGATTCTGACATTGGGCAGTATTATCATTGCCTGTATTGCGTGGTCGAATTTGACGCCGGAGTCGCTGTTGAACCTGCCGGGAGACTGGACATCGCTGGGCGTGCCGTGGCGAATCCAGGAATTTGCCGGTACGGATAACGCACAGTTCGAGTTTTTCGGCGCGCTGGTTATCGTTTGGGTCCTCAAGGGCCTTTTACTTAATGCCGGCGGCCCGGCTCAGATGTACGATTTCCAGCGTTTTCTTGCCGCGCGTGACGACCGTGACGCCGCCAAAGTCGGTGCGGCTTGGAGCGTTTTTCTGATTGTCCGCTGGGCGATGGCTGCCGGCATTACTTTGCTCGCCCTTACGGGAGTCACGGGCGTTACCGATTCGGAAAAAGTCATGCCGCTGGTTCTGCTGAAATTTCTGCCGGCCGGGCTTCGGGGCATTGTCATCGCCGGATTGCTGGCCGCGTTCATGTCCACGTTCAGCTCCACGGTCAACAGCGGAGCATCCTTTATTGTTCGGGACCTGTGGCAGCCCTATTTTCGTCCGAATGCGAGCGAAAGACAAGCCGTCCGATTCAGTTACGTCGCGACAATCGTGCTCGTTCTGGCTGGCGTCGGCATTGGTTTTCAGGCCACGTCGATCGCGCAGATTTGGGATTGGATGATGATGGCGCTAGGTGCCGGCGTGGTCGTACCCAATGTGCTCAGGTGGTACTGGTGGCGGATGAACGGCTGGGGCTATGCGTTGGGGATGCTGGGCGGTATACTTCTCTCATTAGTTGCGTTATTTTTCCCGCAGGCTCCGGCGTATTATGTGTTTCTTTTGATATGTACCGCGTCACTGATTGCCAGTGTGGCTGTGTCCTTAGTGACTCGGGCGACGGATGAAGACATCCTTGTCTGTTTCTACGGGTCTATTAGGCCCTTCGGGCTATGGAAGCCGATTGCGGCAAAAGCGGGTTTGTCCGGCGACGAGTTGTCCTCCCGGTTGGAAAGCGTGTCACTGGCCATTGTGAACGTTTTGCTTGGCATGGTTGCCATTACGAGCCTGTACCTGTTTCCCATGTACCTCGTTGGGCATTGGTATCTCTATTCGATAATATGCCTTGGATTGGCGGCTGCGGCCATCGTGATCCTGAGATATACCTGGTACCGATTTCTCCCCGCGCCGGCTGAGGATGCAGGTGTTGACTAACGAAAGGAGAAGTGATTGTGTTGCGTGCTAACTTTCCACACATTGTTGTAGTTCTATTCAGTATCATCTTCGCAAATCACGTATCAGGCCAGCCCCGTTCCGAGCACGGCCTGAACTACGAGAGGGCCGCGACGGTTTGGGACGAAGCTATGCCGCTTGGCAACGGCCTGCTCGGAGCTTTGGTATGGGGCGATGGTAAGCCGCTGCGGATTTCGCTGGATCGCACTGACCTTTGGGACCTTCGGCCCGTTCCCGAATTCCACACGGCAGAATATTCATATAAGCTGATGAGGCAATGGGTACAAGAGCGCCGTCTGGCGGACCTGCACCGCCTCTACGATGATCCCTACGGCAATCCCGGTCCGACGAAGATTCCCGCCGGACGCATCGAGCTGACATACGAGGGTAATGCCGCGTTTCAGAAGGCGTCACTGGACCTGGCGGAGGCCGTGACAACCGTTTTGTTTGACAACGGCGACCGTGCGCGCGTATTTGTCCACGCAACCGAGCCTTTTGGGATGATTCAGGCAGACACCAGCGGCCCAATAGGCGTTCGCCTTCTGGCCCCGCCTTTTGCGGGCAAGGTCACGGACGAGGCCGGGCCGGGCAAGATCAGCGCCGGTGACCTGGCCAGCTTGCGCTACAAGCCGCCGGTCGAGTCGGGCGGCGACGATTGGAAATGTTATCTGCAAGAAGGGTGGGGCGGTTTCAAGTTCGCGGCGGCGATTGTTTGGCACAGGTCGCAAAACACCTGGCTCGGTGCCTGGTCGATTTCAACCTCGAATGAGTCACAGGACCCGTCGAATACGGCCCTGGCAAATTGCCGCAAGGCTCTGAAGGCGGGATTTGTCGAATCGCTTTCCACACACCGCCGGTGGTGGCAGTCCTACTGGGGCCGGTCTTCGGTTCGCGTGCCCAATCCGATTATTGAGAGGCAGTGGTATCTCGAGATGTACAAGTTTGGCTCAGCCGCCCGGGCCGATACGCCGCCCATTACGCTTCAAGGGCCCTGGACCGCCGATGATATGAAGATTCCGCCCTGGAAGGGGGACTACCATCACGACCTCAATACCGAGCTGAGCTATTGGCCCGCCTATAGCGGCAATCAGCTCGACGGGGCATCCGGATACGTCAATTGGCTCTGGAAGACGCGCGAGACGGCGCGGGCCTGGACGAAGCGGTTTTTCGATCTGCCGGGCCTGAATGTACCTATGACGGCGGACCTGAACCAGGAGCAGATCGGCGGCTGGCACCAGTACACACATTCCGCGACGACCGCGGCGTGGCTGGCGCACCATTTCTACATGCAGTGGCGATACAGCATGGATCGGGACTTCCTGGTGAGCCGGGCCTACCCATGGCTTCGTGAGACGTGCGTTTTCCTGGAGGCTGTCACTGAAAAAGGGCCCGACGGGAAACGCACGCTGCCGTTGAGCTCGTCGCCCGAGATAAATGACAACAAGCTTGATGCGTGGTTTCCCGCGATTACCAATTACGACCTTGCCCTGATCCGCTGGGCGTTCGAAAAGACGGCCGAGTTGGCTGTTGAAGTGGGTGAGCCGGACGAGGCGCGGCGATGGAAACAAGTGCTTGAGCAAATGCCTGAGTTGGCGCTCGATCCGGACAGCAAGAAGATGCTTGTTGCGCGCGATTATCCACTGCCGTTCTCGCACAGACATTTCTCTCACCTGATGGCTATCCACCCGCTGGGCCTGATCCGCTGGGAAAACGGTGCTGAAGATCTGGCGGTCATCAATGCCTCGTTAGCCGACCTCGATGAGAAGGGAACGTCACAATGGTGCGGATATAGTTTCTCTTGGCTGGCGAGCCTGGCGGCGCGAGCGCGAAATGGGGACAAAGCCGAGAAGGCATTGGAGATATTCTCGACGGCGTTTTGCCTGCGCAATAGCTTCCACTGCAACGGCGATCAGTCCGGCAAGGGCTATTCCAACTTTCGTTACCGGCCGTTTACGCTGGAGGGCAACTTCGCCGCCGCGGCGGGTTTGCAGGAGATGCTGATGCAAAGCTACTCCGGCACGATTCGCGTGTTTCCGGCGGTCCCGAAGGGCTGGAAAGACGTCTCCTTCAATACGTTGCGTGCCGAGGGGGCTTTCCTGTTGTCAGCAATCCGGTGGGGCGGCTCAACGCAAAGCGTGGAAATCACCTGCGAGAAAGGCGGTCTTTGCCGGTTGGAAAATCCGTTCGGCGAGGCCGGCTTTGAAATAGAAGGCATCCGGCGCGACACAATTGGCCGCGACGGCAACAATTTGCTCATCAAAACCACGGCCGGAAAGGCAATAAGGCTGACCCGCAAGAATGACAGTTGAGTGTTCAAGGAGCCACGAGATGCGAAGAGTGACATCGTTTTTTTACGCGGTCATACTTGTTGTCGGTGCGGCCGACGTTGGGCTTTCAGCGACGTATGACGTCGTGATCCGGTCGGGGCAGATATACGATGGCTCCGGCGGGCCGTCGTATCTTGCGGATGTCGGGATCAAGGCTGGCCATATAGCGGCGATTGGGCGGTTCCAGCCGGATGCCGAGCTGGTGGTCGATGCCAACGGTCTGGCCGTGGCCCCCGGTTTTGTCAATATGCTGAGCTGGGCGACCGAATCGCTCATCGAAGACGGCAGATCGCAGGGTGATATTCGCCAGGGCGTGACGCTCGAGGTGATGGGTGAAGGATCGTCTATGGGGCCTCTGAACGAAGCGATGAAAAGGGATATGCTTCAGTCTCAGGGGGACATCAAATTCAGCGTCGAATGGACAACGCTCGGCGAGTACCTCGAATATCTTGCCAGAAAAGGGGTCTCAACCAATGTCGCCTCTTTTGTGGGCGCAACGACCGTTCGCGTTTACGCCGTCGGATACGAAGACCGCAAACCGACGTCTAAAGAGCTTGAGCAGATGCGCGGATTAGTGCGCCAAGCCATGCAGGAAGGGGCCGTCGGAGTCAGCTCGGCGCTGATTTACGCTCCCGGCGTCTATGCCGATACGGACGAGCTGATTGCTCTGGCCGAGGTAGTGGGTAAATACGGCGGCATGTATATCTCGCACCTGCGCAGCGAGGGTAACGACCTGCTGGCGGCTCTGGATGAATTGATCACCACGTCGCGAAAGGCGAACGTTGCCGTGGAAATCTATCATCTCAAAGCCGCCGGCCAAGCAAACTGGCATAAGCTGAATGACGTGATTGACCGAGTCGAGAAGGCGCGGGCCGAAGGTCTGCGAATCACGGCTGATATGTACACCTATACGGCCGGCGCAACGGGCCTCGATGCCGCCATGCCTCCCTGGGTTCAGGCCGGCGGGCATAATGCGTGGGTGACGCGGCTCAAAGACCCGGCCATTCGGCGACGAGTCCTCAAAGAGATGACGACCCCAACGACGGAATGGGAGAATCTGTTTCTCCTGGCCGGAACGCCGGACAATGTCCTTTTGGTGGGATTTAAGAACGAAAAACTCAGGCATCTGACGGGCAAGACCCTCGCAGAGGTCGCCGGGATGAAAGGAAAATCGGCGGCGGAGACCGCCATCGACCTTGTGATTGAAGATGACAGCCGCGTCAGCACGGTCTATTTTCTCATGTCGGAAGAGAACGTGAAAAAGCAAATCGGGCTACCCTGGGTAAGCTTCTGCTCGGATGCGGGATCGCTTGCTTGCGAGGGCGTTTTCCTGAAATCAAACGTGCATCCCCGTGCGTACGGGAACTTCGCCCGGTTGCTGGGTAAGTATGTCCGGCAGGAGAAGGTCATTACGCTGGCCGAGGCGGTCAGACGTTTAACGTCGTTGCCGGCCGAAAATCTCAAGCTCGACCGGCGGGGAAAACTTGAAAAAGGATATTACGCGGATATTGTCGTTTTCGATCCGCAGACCATTGCCGATCATGCCGCGTATGAGAACCCGCATCAGTATGCGACGGGGATGGTGCATGTCTTTGTCAACGGCACGCAAGTCCTCAAGGATGGCCAGCACACGGGAGCGAAACCCGGTCGCGTCGTACGCGGCCCGGGGTGGAAAAAATAAACCGCAAAAGACCAAAGAGAAGGGCACAACGAATGGACAGAGCACTAATCTCCAACCGAATCAGCTTATTGTTTCTCCTGATGTCACTTGCCACGGGGCGTGAAGCCTTTGCCGGAGAACCGGCGCAGACTTCCCCCTCAGACCGTTTCAATGTCACCGATTTTGGCGCCGCGGGCGATGGCCGGACAGATGACACAGCGGCATTTCAAAAGGCGCTGGATGCCGCGGCCAAGGCCGGCGGAGGCGTAGTTAATGCCCCGCGCGGAAACTATTTCTTCGCCGGCTCGCTGAATGTGCCCAATGCCGTCACGTTAGCGGGCGTCTGGCAGTCGGTTCCCGCCCATAACGGAATACGCGATAAGGGACTTCCCAGGCCGACGGATGACGGCACGACGTTTCTGGTGACAGCCGGTGCAGGAAGTGAGGATGGAGCCGCGTTTATCACGCTCAACACCAACAGCACGCTGAAGGGAGTCGTTCTGTACTATCCCGAGCAGAACGTTGACGAGGAGCCCAAACCCTATCCCTGGGCGATTGCGATGCGCGGCAAGAACGCCGCCGTGCTGGCGGTCGAGATGCTCAATCCGTACAACGGCATCGACGCCACACGGAACGAGCGTCACCTGATTCGCGACGTTCAGGGCCAGCCGCTTCGCCGGGGCATCCTGGTTGACGCTATCTTTGACGTCGGGCGCATTGAAAATGTTCACTTCAATCCCTGGTGGAGCACGAAGCCCAAGCTGTTTCGCTGGCAGATGGAAAACGGTGAAGCGTTCATCTTCGGCCGCTCCGACTGGCAGTACGTTTATAATACCTTCTGCTTCGGCTACAAGGTCGGCTACAAGTTTATCCGCAGCAAAGGGGGCATGTGCAACGGCAACTTTCTTGGTATCGGGGCCGACGATTGCTACACGGCTCTTGTTGTGGAACAATCTGCGCCGTACGGCCTCTTGATCACCAACGGCGAGTTCGTCTCGTTTCACGGGCCGGACCCCACGATGATCGAGATCGCAGAAACCAACACCGGAAGCATCCGTTTTGTGAACTGCGCGTTCTGGGGCCCGTGTAATCAGATCGCCAAGATTGCAGGTAAGGGGACCGTCGGCTTCGGCGATTGTACGTTTGTCCAGTGGGGCGGCCAGGATGGCACGCGCCCGGCTATCCAGGCCCAAAGCGGCACCGTCTTGGTTCGCGGGTGTGAGTTTCGGCAAGACCGGCCTCAGATTCGGCTGGAAAAAGAAGTCAGCCGGGCCATTATTACTGAGAATCTGTTTGCAGGTCCCGAACGAATCGTAAATCAATCCGACGGCAAAGTGCAAATCGGTTTCAACGTCGGCAAGTAACAGTTTGCCCTGAAGGTTTTTTCTTTCAGACCTTGAAGAATATCTTGTGCCGGTACAGGAACCACAGGAGCAGCCACTTGACGGCCAGAACGCCGACGGGCAGAACCAAAGGTGCGACCTGGCCCGCATTGTTGGCTACGCCCGCAAGGAAGAACTGGGCGATGTCATCGAAGTTAACGAATCGTTGCAGGAAGTATATCGTGATGGGATTGACGCCGATCACGACAAAGAACAACGTCCACTTGTGGTATCCCTTGACGTCGATGAGCCAATAGAACAAGGCCAGCAACAGCAGGCACCAGCCGCCGGAGAAGAGGGTGTAAGAGCTGGTCCAGATGAGCTTGATAATCGGGAAAACAAGCCCCCACAAATAGCCGGCGGCAACACACGCCAGTCCGGCAAGGGCCAGCCCGGCTGCTTTCCGGTTGCCGGGACGCTGCGAGCGGAGCCAGTGCCCGGCCAGCGCGCCTAAGAGGACGGTACAAACCGCCGGGAAGGTCGAAATCAGGCCCTCATTGTCCCCGTAACCGTAGTACAGTTTTCCCGGAATCAATTGCTGGTCGATATACGAGGACAGGCAGCCCTCAGCCGTCATCACGTTTGCGCCAAAGTCCGGCACGGGAATCTTTGCCATAGCGGCCCAGTACAGAACCAGGACCGCTCCGACGATGATCGCCTGGGTCCGCCAACGAGTATGCACCACCACGATGGCGGCAAAGAAGTAACACAGCCCGATCCGCTGCAGCACGCCCGGCCAGCGCATTTGCGCCCACTCAAAATGCAGCAGGTCGTTGAATATCAAACCCAGCAGAATGATTGCGAGGCTGCGTTTGAATATGTGCAGGTGAATGGAAGCGGAGCTTTGTCCCCTCTGGCGCCGGCTGGAAATCGAAAACGGCAATACGACGCCCACGATGAACAGAAACAGCGGAAAGATCAGGTCCTCGAAATGAAAGCCCTGCCACTCGACGTGCTCGAGCTGCTCTTTAATGTTCTGCGTGACGGGGTGCGGCCATACGTCGGCCAGGCTTTCCAGAAGCGTGCCGCCGCCGATGATCCAGAACATATCGAAACCCCGTAGTGCGTCGATTGAAAGCAATCGCTCCGCCGGTAAAGCCTGCTCGCTGGTTTGGGACATTGCTGAGTCCTTTCAATGAATTGAATTATCTGAAAGACACTCCATTGATAACCTGCTCAGCAACGCCGCTGAGCCTTATTGCCCACAGTATAGCAAGTCCATCCTGTACAAGCAATTTGCGATTGCGTCTATAGAATAGAAGAGACAGCAAAGATGTTTTTCCTCATACGAATATGGTATAATGCGAGGAACAGAAAACAGACCGGCTTGGCAAGACAAATGGAAGATGAGGAGTATCTATGAACAGGTTCGATATTTTCCTGGCTGCTTGTTTTGTAGCTCTGGCAACTACAGTGGTATCGGCGCAACCGAGCGGCGTGAAGGACGAGGGAACAATCCCGGCCCGATACAGGCTCGTCTGGGCGGACGAATTTGACAAAGCCGGCCCGCCGGATCCCTGCAACTGGACATACGAGCGAGGCTTCGTTCGCAATGAAGAGCTCCAGTGGTATCAGCCGGAAAATGTCCGGTGCGAGAATGGCCTGCTCATCATTGAAGGCCGTCATGAGCGAAAGGCCAATCCGCGTTACAGACCCGATGGCAGAAGCTGGAGGGAAAGCCGAGAGTATGCCGAGTACACGTCCGCAAGCCTGACGACCCGCGGCCTGCACAAATGGATGTACGGCCGCTTCGAGATGCGGGGCCGGATTGATACGCGCGCGGGGATGTGGCCTGCGTTCTGGACCCTGGGCGTCGAAGGCGGCTGGCCGGGCTGCGGCGAGATCGACATCATGGAATACTATCGGGGTACGCTTCTGGCGAACGCCGCCTGGGCTTCGGAGAAGCAATGGGCACCCGTCTGGGACGACGTCAAGATACCTCTGAGCGAATTCAACGATCCCGATTGGTCGGCGAAGTTCCACGTATGGCGCATGGACTGGGACCGGGACAATATCAAACTCTACGTTGACGATAAACTTCTCAATACCATTGAGCTGAAGAAAACGTTCAACAAGGACAAGGAAGCGAAGAACCCGTTTCGTCAGCCGCACTATATCATCCTGAATCTTGCTATCGGCGGGACGTCCGGCGGCGACCCGGCGAATACGCGGTTCCCAGCCAAATTCGAGGTGGATTACGTCCGCATCTACCAGGAGCAATCTCAAACCAGGAGCGCCGAGCCGGACGTCTCGTTTTTCAGGCCGCCCGCCGAATTTGCCGGTGACTTTGGGCAATATAAGGCTCCTCTGATATTTGACGATGGCACAGCCGTGAAAATGCCGGCGGACTGGCAGCGGCGCAGGCAGGAGATACTGAAAACCTGGCATGGGATGATGGGGGCTTGGCCGCCTTTGATTGAAAAGCCGAAAATCGAATACCTGGCAAAAGAGCACCGTGAAAATTTCACCCAGCATAAAGTCCGCGTCGAGATAGCGCCGGGGCAACAGACAGTCGATGGCTACTTGCTCGTGCCGGACGGCGGCAAATCGTGTCCGGCTGTACTCGTGGTCTATTATGATGCGGAAACCGGCGCGGGGCTGGATAAGGAGCTGCGCGACTTTGCTTATCAATTAGCGAGGCGCGGTTTTGTCTCGCTGTCTATTGGGACGCCCGAGTTCGCCAGTTTGAAGCCTCCGTATAAGCCGTTGTATGAAGGCGGCAAAGACACAACCCCGCTCCAGCCGCTCTCGGCGCTGGCCTACGTGGCGGCCAATTGTCATATGGCGCTGGCGAACCTGACGGAGGTTGATCCCAGTCGCATTGGTGTCATGGGCCATTCCTACGGCGGCAAATGGGCGATGTTCGCATCATGTCTTTACGAAAAGTTCGCCTGTGCCGTCTGGTCGGATCCGGGGATTGTCTTTGACGAGAGCCGCGCCAACGTGAACTACTGGGAGCCGTGGTATCTCGGCTATGATCCCAACCAGCAGCGGCAGCGAGGCATCCCCAACGCCTCGAATCCCCGCACCGGCGCCTATAAGAAAATGTTCGAGGAAGGACACGACCTGCACGAATTGCACGCCCTGATGGCCCCCAGGCCGTTTTTGGTCTCCGGCGGCTCGGAAGACCAGCCCGAGCGTTGGGAGGCCCTCAATCGCAGCGTCGAAGTCAATAGGCTCCTGGGCTGCACCAACAGAGTCTCCATGACCAATCGCAAGGATCATTCTCCGACCGCCGAATCAAACGAGCAGATTTATATCTTTCTCGAACAGTTATTGATGCCGTCGAGGTAGGGCGGATTTGTACGCTTTCTTCGCACACGATAACACCAGGTTTGACAACGCACAATCGGCGATATACCATACACATCCTGATTCAAGAATGATGGCAAGAACAATGATTAGGAGGTACAAAAATGCCGAAATTCATGACCCGAAAAGTTGGCCTGGTGGTTGAGATTGCAATACTGAGCATCCTCATTCCTCCAGCGTCTCTGTTGACAGACTGCTATGGCCAAACCACCAAGTACACGGCCGACTGGGATTCGCTCAAGAAGCGCAATCCTGCGCCCGAATGGTTTCGCGACGCCAAGTTCGGCATCTATTTCCACTGGGGCGTGTATTGCGTTCCGGCCTTCGGCAGCGAATGGTATCCCCGCAACATGTACGACAAGAGCGGCGCGAGCCCGGAGTACAAACATCACGTCGGGACGTACGGCGACCCGGCCAAGTTCGGCTATCCCGACTTCGTGCCGATGTTCAAGGCCGAGAAATTCAACGCGGAGGAATGGGCCGAGTTGTTCCAGAAAGCCGGGGCGCGTTTTGCCGGGCCGGTTGGGGAACACCACGACGGCTACTCTATGTGGGCCAGCAAACTGACTCCGTGGAACGCCATGGATACCGGTCCGAAGCGCGACATCGCGGGAGAATTGGCTCAGGCCATTCGCAAGCACGGCATGAGATTCGTCATGACGTTCCATACCGCCAGAAACAGCCTGCATCAAATCGAGCGCAAAGGCCAGCAGGTCTGGACCGGCCACTATGAGTTCGTCAAGAGAGACTTTCCGGCCCTGCTGGAGGACCCGAAGAGGGCCATCATGTATGGGTATATGCCGCGCGAAAAGTTCCTGGAAATATGGAAGGGCAAGTTGATGGAGGTGATCGACAAGTATCAGCCGGACTTGATGTGGTTCGATTCGTGGCTGGACGAAATACCCGACACGTACAAGATGGAGTACCTGGCCTACTACTTCAACAAGGCCAGCGAGTGGGGCAAAGAGGTGGTCGTGACGTTCAAGCAGCAGGACCTGCCGCGCGAGGTCGCCCTGGACGATTACGAGAAGGGCCGGGCCGACAAGCTGACTGATTTTGTCTGGCTGACGGATGACACAATCAGCCGGGGGAGCTGGTGCTACACGAATGATCTCGGGATAAAAAGTACGGGCGAGGTGTTGCGCACGTTCATCGACATCGTCAGCAAGAACGGCCAGCTCCTGCTCAACATCTCCCCGAAGGCGGACGGCACGATCCCGGATAATCAGAAGGAAGTTCTTCTGGGCATGGGAGCGTGGCTCTCCAAATATGGCGAGGCAATCTATGATACCCGTCCTTTCGTCGAGTACGGCGAAGGCCCCGCGCGGATGGATAAGGGCGGCGGTTTTGCCAAGATGCGAGGCAGCTATGGAGTGGAAGACATCCGGTACACTCGCAAGGGTGACACCGTCTATGCAATCATTCTCGGCTGGCCGGGAGAGAATAAGGCTGTGACCATGAAGATGTTCGGCCAGGGCCGAGAGGCCGAGGGCGTAAAAGTCACAAGTGTCTCGATGCTGGGTACGGATGAGTCAATCAAGTGGGAACGGGGTTCGTCCGGCCTGGTCGTCAATACGCCGGGCAAAAAGGTTGACGATTTGGCGATTGTATTTAAGCTCAGCACTACGGAATAATTGGAGTCAATCGGCCAATATCTATTCGTGAGGGCCGGGCCTATGAACTTTCATTGTCTCAAGTGGAAGAAAGAGTCAGTTCCGGCTGTGCTGCTCGGGGCGGCAGTGGTTTTTGGTGTCCTGATTGTAATCAAAGCCACGAGCTTTTTCGAAGCCTCCGCAAGAGCGCAAAACCTCGTCAAAATGGCAGCCGCCCGCGATGAGCTGAGTGCCGAAGGGGCCAGAGCAGCAGCGGCGGCTTCTGAAGCTATCGCGGAAGAATTGAAGAAGCGGAATCTGTTTTCGCCGCCTCAGCCACCGCGACATCCTGTTACTTCCGTGCTGGGAATATTGGGCGATGAGGCGCTGATTGGGGACAGATGGTATAAGGCCGGCGACACGATTGGCGATGCAAGGATTGTTGCCGTCGAACCCACACAGGTCAGGATTCAGTGGCAGGGCCGGGAGACGGTCTTTGTCCCAATGGATGTTGCAGAGCAACCGAGCACAGGTAGCGCGGCGTCTGCAAGGCGAGATTTCAGACAGGCCAATCAGGATCAGGCATCCGGCCAGGAGGATAGGGGGCTGGTCTCAGCCGAGCGTGTGGGACGTAGCCGTACCGCCAGAATTGTAAAAGTCCCTGAATCGGATAAAGCTAAGGCAGGCACAAAACAGAAATCTCTGACTGATAAAAAGCAATATGAGAAGCTGCTCAAGCAGGACATAAAGGATCCGAAGAAAGAAACCGCAACGGGGAATAGAACAAACAGCGACGCAATTTCCAGAAAGAAGGCGGCTGCAGCGGAGGTCAAGAAACCAGGACGGAAACCATCACGGTAAGCCGGGCCTTTCCGGCAAGGCGCCGAACATTGGAGAGCACAAAATGACAAAGACTTTTCATTCAGGATTTGTAGTGCGAGTTTTAGCAGTTGTCGTTGGTGCGGCCGTTGGTCATGTGCAGGGGGCCGAGCGGGTGTGGGCTGTGCCGACGTTTCACTGCGTCGGGTTGTACTGGGACGCTGAGGAAGGGACCGCAGATAATACGTGTCAAGTGCGATATCGCAAGAGCGGATCGCAAGACTGGAAAGATGCGATGTCGCTGTGGTTCGACGGCAGAGAGCTTTCACCCGTAGGCAGAGACGGGCGAGGGGTCGATAAGGCCGCAAAGTGGGAGTACGGCGGTCAATATCGCGGCAGCATCGTCAACCTGGAGCCGGGGACGGAGTACGAAATCGAGCTGTCGCTGGAGAAAACCAGGCAAAAACAGAGCCTGAAGGTCAGGACGTGGAGCGAGGATTTTCCCGTCGCAAGAAAAGTTGCCGTCTCGGACAACGACAAGACGCTTGTGATCGAGCAGGGGGGAACCGCCAGTGGCTATGTTGTCTATACGCATCCGGAAGGGCAAGAGACGGCCGTCATCGACGTCAAAAGTGAAAAGGAGCAGTGCGTCGAAGTTCGGGCGTCGTTCGTGATTATCCGCGACCTGATGCTCAAGGGGGCCGGCGTCCACGGAATCCGAATCTTCGACGGCTGTCACGACGTTGTCATCGAGGGTTGTGACATCAGCGGCTGGGGACGGATTGCCGAGGACGGTTGGGGTAAGGACTATGACTCTGCCGTCTATTCCCGCGCACGGGACCTGACGCGCGTGATTGTGCAGCGCAATCGGATTCATCACCCGCGCAGCAATTCCAACAACTGGAAACAAGCCCGCCCCGCTCCAGGCAAACGTGAGCCCACTCATCCGGAAGGGCCGCAGACCGTCTGCCTGTGGGACAGCGAGGGTAACCATGTGATTCGCTATAACACCATCTTTTCCGACGAGGACCATCAGTATAACGACGTCTTCGGGGCCGGGTCGAATTTCAGTGTTCGCGGCTTTCCCAATCGCGATTCCGACATTTACAGCAATCGGCTCAGCCACTGCTGGGACGACACAATCGAATCGGAGGGAGCCAACTGCAACGTGCGCATCTGGGGTAATTACTCGTCCGACTGCTATGTGGCTATTGCCACGGCGGGGACCTCCGTGGGACCGCTCTACGTCTGGCGAAATATCGGCGGCGCGATGCGCGTCGCCCCGGGCCAGTGGGGCGGCGGATTCCTCAAGACCAGTGACATCATGGGCGGGGGCAGGATCTTCGTCTTTCACAATACCATCCTTCAGCCACTCGAAAAGGGTAAAGATGGTACGGTGAACACCGGCGCTCGTACCGGCTTAGGCTGGGGAGGGCCGATGGTCAATGTCACCAGCAGGAACAACATCCTAAATGTCACGCAGCGATCATTCCAGAGCCGCAATGACGATCCCCTGGCTGATTACGATTACGATCTATACCGGGGGCCCTTACCCAGCGAGCGGCACGAGAAGCACGGCATCGCCGGGGCGCCGATTTATGCAGCAGGGCAGCCCCATGCCCTGGCCGAGAATAGTCCGGGCCACGATGCGGGCGTTCGCATCCACGATTTCAATGATGATTTCCGGGACGCTGCCCCTGATATGGGCGCCGAAGAGCTCGGCACCAAACCTCTGGAATTCGGCGTTGATGCCTATAGAAGCACGTCCAGGTAATGCTTGAACGACCTTCATGCGATTGCACGGAATGCGATGGCGACCAGAAGGCGAAATGATGGATCGCGATCAGTCAGACTTCCTTAGAAACCAGCTTCGGGCGTTCGGGTCGGATTTGAAAAATTGCAGGAGCATTTGCGCCACTTTCTGTCGGCCTGATGTGCTCGGGTGCGTCCCGTCGCCGGCAAGGTCCTCGCGCGTCCACACCAGATCGTCGCCTTTACGGCCTTTGACGCCATCGGCCCAAAGGTAGGGTCCCCACAGCAGCAGCGGCGATTTCACCTGGCCTTTGGCGGGGTCCCAATTCAAGTCCGGATTGCCCTTGATCTGTTCTTCTATCAGCCATCGCACAGAAAAGGCCGACTCGTAGGCGTACGGCTCCGGGTTCAGCGAACCCGTGGCGTAGCCGGCGTAAATCCGGCTGGATAGGTATGCAATCCGCAAGTTGGGAAAGCGCGTCTTGAGTTTGCGGAGAATCACGGCCGTATCGTCCCGCAGGGACTCGGCGTGTTTGGGAAATTCCCCTAATTGGGCCGGTGCTATTTGCGCCTGTTTCAGCCAGACGGCCTGAACCTGAACGGGGCTCAGCCCGGCCTGTTCGATCCGCTGGTCCATCACGGTCCAGGGCGACGGCTGCTTCTTGTCTCCGCCTTCATCCGGGTACGCCCACTGGTGGGCAGCCTGGCCCCCCTGGGCGCAATCTACAATAACGACGGAAGGCGATTTGTTGGGATCGGCGTCGGCCAGTTTCTTGAACGTCGAGAATTCCTGGGTTGTGTTTGACATGCCGATGGATATCAAGCCGATCCTTCCATTTTTCGATAGATTGCCTTCGGCGTCAAGCGGCTGAATCCCGGCCAGCTCGCTCTGCGCCGCGGTCTTGAGCGATTCGGGCGGCGTATTTTTGCCTTCTGGATACAAACCGCCCATCTGACCTTTGTACCGCTGCTCTGCCATATCCGTGATGGGGATAAGGCCGGTACTGTCTGCTGCCTGGAGGGCTTTGCTCTGGGGCCGGGCTTTCTGGTCGCGCTGCTGACGCACTCCCTTGGCGCGTTCCAGGTAAGCTTTCTCTTGTTCGGTGAGTGTTTCGCCCTTCTGCTCCTTTCGCAGCAGCTCTTTGGCTTTCTGCCAGTCGATGGCCCCCTCATCGCTCGCCCACACGACGGAAGCGAATATTGAGAACAGCAGAAATACCGCCACCCCGACGGTGAACCTTTGCGATGCTCGATCTTGCCGTTTCATAATAACGCTCCTGTTTTTATGCTGTTTGCTTCTTGAGAGGCGGTCGTTGAATCCTCTCGTCGGTGTAATATAGTATAAAGTCCGTCTATGGGATATGGCAGGCTGTGTCAAAAAAGAAGCCCGACGATGGTCGGGCTTTGATAGACTAAGCAATTCTTATTTTCCGTGTTCCTGTTCGGCCTATTGCCCGCCGGCCTTCCTTGCTTTTCTGATCTCTTCTGTTTCGCTCCTCTTACATTCCGGGCAGCGGTCGGGAAAATCGTTTGGCACGCTGTTGGCGAGAAATACTTTGCCGCAGCTCGGATTGCCGCATTTGTAGGCTTTATACACGCTGGGCTTGCCGCACTTCTGGCAAATCAGCGCCGGGGTGGCCATCATCGAGGCGGGATTCAAGCGTTCCTGGATCTCCTTGTAGTATTGCTTTTCGCTCATCTCGTACTCAGCATTACACGCCGGATTGTTGCACTTGACCCACGTCATTTTGTCATTCGGGATATCGTTAATGCCTCCGCTGGAGCCGGATCTGAGAAAAGTGACGGCACCGGCCACGCCCAGGCATACGACGATAACGGCAATCATAATCGGTTTCTTTTTGCTGTCTTCCATGGCGAAATCTCCAAATCATGGGACCATCATACGTTCAACCACGCGCATAGACTATCGGTTGCGGCGATTCGTGTCAAACGGATATTTCGCATTATTTCCCATCGGGCTAAACAGGTGCCTCTTCGCCGGGGGCCAGGGGGGCCATCTGCAGAATCTTAGCCGGCTCCTCCGGAAAACCCGTGCGGGCCGAAAGATACGCCGCCTCAATCACCGCCATGTTTTTCAGGTTCTCTCTGCCGCTGCTGGCCAGCTTGTTCTTATCGGGCGATATCACGCTGCGGCCGAAATCCTTCAGTAGCTCCGTCGTGCACGCCAGCGGGTTCTCATCGTATTGCAGCTCCTCGGCGACCTGCCCCAGCCCGTCGCTGAGCGTCAGCTTGGTCTCACCGACCGTCAGGATTCTATCCTTGCCATAGACCTGCAGGAGCTCGGCCTTCGGCCCGGCCCCCGGCCGCCGCGATGCAATAAAGCTCCCGATGAACGTGTCACTGAACTTCATCGTGATGACCGCTGTGTCCTCGGTCAGGTATAGCCGCTGCTGCTTATCCTGCGCCTGGTTCGTAGCGAGGCAATACATCTGTTGCGGCATGCCGAAGTTCAGCACCACCTGATCGACGATGCCGTAGCAGTCCTGCAGCAGGACGCCGCCGCCGGCCAGCTTCGGGTCGGTCTGCCAGCCGGGCCGTTCGCCCCCCGCGACGTTACAGAACACGGTCAGCAGGAACACCTGCTCGATCTTGCTGCTCTGCGTCGCCTGCCGCATCGCCGCAAAACGACGTGCGAACCGGCTCGGGTTCGCCACCGCGAATTGGATTCGTTCTTCTTCGGCCAGGCGGACGAACCCGGCCGCCTCTTCGAAATTCCTCGCCGCCGGCCCCAGTTTGAGCACGTTGAACTTCTTTTTCATCGCCATGCGAAGGTACTCGTCGCAACTGTGTATCGGCGCGGTCACCAGGAGACAATCAATCTGGTGCTGGATGATCAACTGCCTGTAGTCGTCGTAGAAGGCGCAGTGCCATGCACCGCCGATTTTTTCCGCCAGGCTGGGGTCTTTGTCCGCAACGGCCTGAATCTCCAGAAAATCGACCGCCTTGACCGCTTCGAGCAGATGCAGACCGCCCTCGCCGAGTCCGAGCACCGCTGTCTTGAGTTTGATTTCGCCCATACTCTTTGCTATCCCTACCTTCCCCGCCCATGACGCCATACACGCATCCGACCCTTCTCCAGGCGTATTTTACTTATACGGCTGAAAAAAGAAAGCCCTTTAAAACATTTCTTACGAATGCCTGCCCGCCGAGTGAAATCCTGCACGTATCGCCAGGACGGGAAGAAATGTTTGCCGCGTCGCTTTTTCTTCCTTTATAAGTGCATCCAGGCAGCTACAATGTCAATGTCAAGAATGTTTTATGCTTATATGGAATGAATTGACCAGGGAAGGGTTTGAAAAATGCCTGAAGTTTTTAAGAAACAGATAATCAAGCTGCTCAAGCACGGAGACTACGAGCCGCTTAAACTTTCACAGTTGGCCAAGACGCTGGGCGTCAGCTCGGAAGATTACCCGCAATTCAAGGAGGCTTTCGACGAGCTGCGTCAGGCCGGGCACGTGGTCATCGGGGCGCGGAATCTGATCAGCCTGCCCGCGCTGACTGGTCAAATCGTCGGAACGTTCCGCGCCAACCCTCGCGGGTTCGGCTTTATTATCCCCCGTGAGCCCAATTCGCACGGCGACTTATTTATCCCGCCGGACGCCACCGCTGATGCCATGAGCGGCGACGTCGTGGTCGCCAAGGTTAATCGCAAAGGTAAACGCGGCGGAGAAACGCGCTACAGCGGCGAGATCATCGAAGTCCTCGAACGGGCCCGAAACCGCTTCGTTGGAACCCTGGAGAAACATCCGGAAGCATGGCTCGTCCAGCCGGACGGCAAGAGTTTCTTCGATCCGATTTCCGTGGACGACGTCACCGCCAAAGGAGCCAGGGAAAAAGACAAGGTCGTCGTCGAGATCCTTACGTACCCGACGGAAAAGCACCTGGCTCGCGGCGTCATCATCGAGGTGCTCGGCAAGGCGGGACGCTACGAAACCGAGATCCGCTCGGTCATCCACCAGTATCATCTGCCGGGCGAATTCGACGCCGGCTGCATCGAGCAGGCGCGTCAGGCCGCCGCCCAATTCAATCCCGAAAAGCCGGGCCGGCGGGAGGACATCACGGATAAGGTCATCGTCACGATAGATCCACCGGACGCCAAAGATTTCGACGATGCGATAAGCCTCGAAACGGATTCCGGCGGCAACTGGGTCTTGGGCGTCCACATCGCCGACGTGAGTCACTTTGTAACGGCTGATTCGCCGCTGGACGCCGAGGCGAAAGTTCGGGGAAACAGCGTTTACCTGCCCGGCAAGACTATCCCGATGCTGCCGGAGATTCTGAGCAACGGTATATGCAGTCTTCAGCCCGGCCAGAACCGGTTTGTCAAGAGCGCGTATCTGACGTAGGATGAGCAGGGAAACATTTTGGCTCGCCGATTCGCCAACTCGGTGATGCGTTCGACGCAGCGCCTGACCTATCTGCAGGCCGACGGGATTCTGAAGGGCCACACAAAAGACACCGCCCCTGGCGTGGTCAAACTGCTCAGGAATATGGAGGTGCTCAGCCGGGCCATCGAGCAGCGAAGACGGAACAACGGCATGATCCATCTGGACCTGCCGGAGATCGAGCTGGTATTCGATAAATCGGGCCAGGTGGCCGATGCGCACCCCGCCGACGACAGCTATCCGCATACGATTATCGAGATGTTCATGGTCGAAGCCAACGACGCGGTCGCCTCGCTGCTCGACAAGCTCAACATCCCCTTCCTGCGGCGGATTCATCCGGACCCGGATGCCTTGAGCATGAATAATCTCGCCAAACTCGTCAGAGGCTTCGGGTTCAGTCTGCCGCGGAAGACGAGCCGCAAAGTCATTCAGGATTTGTTAGCCGCCGTCCAGGGCACCGACTGCTCGTTTGCCGTGAACCTGGCCGTGCTGCGAAGCTTCGAGAAAGCGCAGTACGCTCCGCTGAACGTCGGCCACTACGCCCTGGCTTCGACACACTATTGCCACTTCACCAGTCCGATTCGCCGGTATGCGGACCTGATGGTTCATCGTTCGCTGGAATGCCATTTGCGCAAGGAGCCGGCCCCGAAAGAGCAGGAACAGGACCTGGCCGAGGTCGGCAAGCACATCACGTTCACGGAACAGCGGGCCGATGACGCCGAGAATGACCTGACAACGGTGCTGGTCCTGCAGATGCTCAGCAAGAAGATCGGTGAGGAGCTTGACTGTGTCGTCACGGGCCTGGCCGGCTTCGGTGTATTCGTGCAATGCAGAAAGTACGGCATCGAAGGTCTCGTTCGTATGGATGACCTGGGACCCGACCACTGGAGCTACGACGCCAAGGCCCAGTGCATCGTCGGTGAGCGCTCGGGACACACCATCCGTCTGGGCCGGGCCATGAAAGTGCAGATCATCTCGGTGAGCATCCCGTCACGGCAGCTTAACGTCAAGCCGGTCGAACCCGTGGCCAAACCGCCGAAGCGGCAGGAAGGCAAAAAGGCCGGCAGGCAAAAAACCAGGAAAAGACGGAGAAGCAGAAACTAAAACTCGCGTCCCGGCGAAGATTTACTTTCGCAAATCCGGGCAGCAGAAGGACCGGTAAAAACTGCCTGTTGCGATCGCTCGTTTCTTGACATTCCAAGGCGATTCTGCCATACTCACCTCTTTAATTGATTGTTGAAAACTGATTACTGCTTTTTTCGGAGTAATACATGAGAGCATCTGAGATGCAGAAAGGTCAGACCGTTAAGATCGAGGGCCGACTTTACACCATCGTTGATTATGAACACGTCAGACTCGGCGGCCGAGGCGGCGCGGTTTATCAAACGAAGCTCAAAGGCGTGATGGACGGCTCAATTCAGAATGTTCGCATCCGCTCGGAGGAGATCATTGAAGAGGTCGAGCTGGACAAGAGAACGTACGAGTATCTCTATTCTACGGGCAGTCAGCACATCCTGATGGATACGGCAACCTACGACCAAATCACCCTCGGCGATGATGCGTTTGGCGACGGCGTGAAATATCTGAAAGTTAACAGCCAATTGCAGGTCAGCATGTACGAAGGCAAGCCGCTGGTGGTGACTCTGCCCATGACGGTCGATCTGCTGGTTACCGAGACGCCGCCGGAGATCAGGGGCGCCACCGCCACCAACCAGAATAAGCCGGCCACGCTGGAAACAGGCCTGATCGTGCAGGTGCCGGCTTTTATCAAGATCGGTGAGATGATCCGCATCGATACCCGGACCGGCCAGTACGTTACGCGAGTAAAATGATTGTGATGCGAGATGTGAAATATGGCACTGGGAAAAATAGGCAGAGTGCTTGTAAAAATCTTCGGCTCTCGTAATGAGCGGCTGGTCAAGGCGTATTCGGTCATCGCACGGCGGGCGAGCGAGTTCGAAGAGCGGACCAGGCAGCTCGACAATGAGGCGCTGAAAGCCAAGACCGCCGAATTCAAGGCTGCCCTGAAAGCGGGCGCCCGGCCGGAGGATATTCTGCCCGAGGCCTTTGCCGCCGTGCGAGAGGCGGCCAGGAGAAACGTCGAGATGCGGCACTTCGACGTGCAGCTCATCGGCGGCGACGTCCTCTACGAGGGCAAGATTGCCGAGATGGCGACCGGAGAAGGCAAGACGCTGGTCGCCACGCTGGCGGCGTACATGGTTCATCTGACCGGGCGGAAGGTCCACATTGTCACGGTCAATGATTATCTGGCCAAGCGAGACGCCGAATGGATGGGGCCGATTTACACCGCCCTGGGGCTGACCGTCGGCGCGATTCAGGCCGACATGGACACCGGCGGAGACGAGCGAAAAGGTCAGTACGCCTGCGATATTACCTATGGCACAAATAACGAGTTCGGCTTCGATTATCTCCGTGATAACATGAAGACCTCGCTGCCTCGAATGGTGCAGGGCCCGCTGCAGTATGCCATCATCGACGAAGTTGATTCGATCCTGATCGACGAGGCCCGGACTCCCCTGATTATCTCAGGTCCGGCCTTTGACGACGTCAGCCGGTATAAGAAGGCCGACCAGGTGGCCAGAAAGCTGATCAGCCTTCAAGGCGGCTACGACCACATCAAGCGGCAAATCGACGCCGCCGAGCGGGCCATCGCCAACGCCCAGGGCGAATTGAGCGACGCCAGGAAAGAGAAAGACGGCACCCGGAACGAGAAAGCCCAGAAGGTCATTGAAAAAAGCCGGGATGAGCTGGAAACGGCCCGGGCCAAACTGGCCGGCGCTACGCAATATTATGAGGTCGAGCATGACCGAAAGGCGGTCCACCTGACGCACGAAGGCGTGGGCGCCGCCCAGGACATCGCGGGCGTCGGCTCATTCTTCGTCGGCTCGAACATGGAATGGCCCCACCTTCTGGAACAGAGCCTGCGGGCCCATGTCACCTTCGAGCGGGAGAAGGACTATGTCGTAATGGACGGCACGGTCATCATCGTGGACGAGTTCACGGGCCGATTGATGCACGGGCGGCAATGGTCCGACGGGCTGCACCAGGCCGTCGAGGCGAAAGAGGCCGTCACCGTCAAGGAAGAAACGCAAACGCTCGCGACCATCACGCTGCAGAACTTCTTCAAGCTCTACGACCAGATCGCGGGAATGACCGGTACGGCCTCGACTGAAGCTGAAGAGTTCATGAACATCTACAAGTTGGAAGTTGTCATCATCCCGACTAACGAGCCTTGCATCCGGGACGACCGGGAGGACGTCATCTATAAATCGATGCATGAGAAATTCGACGCGATCGTGGAGGAGATTAACGAGGTCAGCCTGACCGGAAGGCCGCTGCTGATCGGCACGATCAGCATCGAAAAGAGCGAGGCGCTCTCAGAGGCCCTTCAAAAGCGTTACGGCCTCGACCATGAGGTCCTCAACGCCAAGCAGCACGCCCGGGAAGCCGTCATCGTCGCCAAAGCGGGCCAGCAGCACAAAGGCCGGGACGGCCGAACGCGGGGTAACGTTACCATCGCGACCAACATGGCCGGCCGCGGGACGGATATCAAGCTCGGTCCCGGCGTCGCCGACATTGGCGGACTGCACATCCTGGGCACCGAGCGGCACGAGGCTCGGCGAATCGACAATCAGCTCCGAGGCCGCTCCGGCCGGCAGGGGGACGCCGGCTCCAGCCAGTTCTTCCTGAGCTTCGACGACGACCTGATGCGCGTCTTCGCCCCCGAATGGACCGTCAAGGCACTGTCCTGGATCGGCTGGGAAGAGGGGCAGCCCATCTACCACAAGCGAATCAGCAAGGGCATCGCCAAGGCTCAAAAGAAAGTGGAAGAGCGGAACTTCGAGACGCGAAAGAGCCTGCTCGAATACGACGAGGTCATGGACCGCCAGCGAAAATACTTCTACTCGCGCCGGCGCGAGATTCTGGCGGGCAAGAACCTCAAGAATATCATCCATGAGATGATCGAAGGCGCCATTGCCAAGAGTTGCCAGAGCATCCTCCGCGAAGACTATCCCCTGCGATGTATCGTCGAATGGGCACGGACCAACTTCACCGTTGATCTGAAACCGTCGGACATCCGCGATGCGACGGTCGAGGAAATTGAAAGCAGGATCAAACAGCAGGCCAAGGACAACGCAGCCAGCAATATTTCGATCTCCATGGGCGAGTATTTGGAAGATTCCGGTGACCCGCAAACCTGGGACATCGCCGGCTTATGCAAATGGGCGATGAGTGCCTTCCGGGTGAATCTGAGCCCCGGCAAGATCAAGAACCAGCCGTCGGAGGAGATCGAAGAACAGTTGATTGCCGCCGCTGCCGAGCAAGTGGACAAAAAAGACTGCACCCAGCTCGTCGAATTTCTGAGGGAAGATTTTTCGCTTCGCCGGTTCGCCGAATGGGCCCGGGCCAAATTCGGCATCGTAATAGACGTTGCCGAGCTGGCGAATCTCAACGCGCCGGACATTCGCCAACTGCTCCGCGAGAAAACCGCCGCCCAATACAAGCAGCGGGAGATCGAATATCCGGTTGAATTCGCCATGAATATGGTCTATGGCCCGCAGGGTCCCAACGTGTACGCGTTCGAGTCGCTGGCCGAATGGGCCAACAGGAAATATAACGCGGGCCTCTCGGCGGAGCACATCCAAAACACCAAGCCCCATGCTCTCCAGAATCAACTGCTTGAATTGAGCCGGAGTTTCAACGACGGGCGGTTGGACCAGGAGCTGACCGACAAGATCGCCGGCTTGAGCAGACCCGAGCTGGTTAAGTGGGCCAACGAGAGATTCGGGCTTTCGTTAACCGAAGCCGACCTGCCCGATGACGGGCCCGAGCTCAAAAGTACCCTGTCCGAAGCGGCCACGGAATTTCTGCGAGCCGAGCTGAGCGACCTCGAAAAGTACGTCCTGCTCCAGGTTTACGACGGTACGTGGAAGGACCATCTCTATTCCATGGACCATCTCAAAGGCAGCATCTGGATGCGCTCCTGGGCGGAGAAAGATCCAAAAACCGAATTCAAGCGAGAAGGCTCCCGAATGTTCGAGGAGATGCTCGATACGATTGAGGACCGGGTGACGGACATCATCTTCAAGGTACACCTCGAAGCCGGGGCCCGGGCGCGGAGCGTCTGGAACGTCAGTCAGACGAGCCACGACGAGGTCAGCCAGTTTGCCATGGCCGAGCAGCAGCGCGCCGCCGCCCAGGCGCAGCAGGGCGAAGTCAAGGTCAAACAAATAAAGCTCGAAGAGCCCAAGGTCGGCAGGAACGACCCCTGCCCATGCGGCAGCGGAAAGAAATACAAGAAATGCCACGGAAAAGACTCGTAGAAATAACGAATGAGTCTTCCCAGTGCAGAGCATAGCAGACCGGCGACTATCGAACCAGCAGCCGTATAGTTTTGTTCCCGTCGCCAGAGGCTATCACACGGTTATACTTCAGAGAATCAGGCAACCAAGCCGATGATAGACTCTGGATGGTGGTTTTACGGAACGGAACGTTGTTGGCCAAAATGAGTGGGTAAATGGCGGAAGGGCGGAAAAAACTGAAGGCGTGGCCGCTGATTCTTATTATAGCGGCGATTGTCGGGCTGGGGTATCTGGCTCGCGGGCCGTATAAGGCGGTTGTGACGATTCACGAGCTCTTAGCCGAGAACAAGCAGCTCAAGCAGGCCATCACCAACCTGAGCAGCGAGGACCAGATCGGCTACGCGAAGGTCATTGCCCAGGAAACCAAAGACGGCGAGCTTTTTACGACCATCCGATTCGTCGAGACGGCCAGAAACGATAAGCTCACGAAAATCCTGGAAAAGGAATACACCATCGCCGGCGATATCGTCCACTTCGACGCCCTGATCGTCAAGTTCGGCAACAAAATGGTGATGGACGGAAAAATGCGGGCGTTGTACCTGTGGCGACGGGTCTATGGCGAGCAAATGACGCCGCAAGAGGGCTTTGCCATCGAGCAGCCCGGCGCCGAGCCGCAGAGATACAAGGACCTGCTCGAATTGCTGCCGGCTGGCCACCGGAACATGTTCTGGTCGCATATCTGGGACTTGGCCAATGACCCGGAGAAACTCAAGCAGTATGACATCGACGCGATCTACGGCAACGCCGTCTATTCGAAGCTCACGAGCGGGCTGATTTACGTTTTCAAGATCAACTCGACCGGCCAGGTCTATCCTGAAATTGTGCCGGACATATAACAACACTGATTCAAAATTCCTGCATTTCTTTATGCGCCCCTGATGCGGCTTTACGCTGGTTTCGCCGGCGTCCAAGACTCGATACACAGTGGTTCTTCGTTGACGCCCGAGGCCGTGTGGGTTATCGTACAATTTGAAGGTCTAAACCGGGTATTTGGGGATTTTGGATAATGAACGGGCGTATTGATTTTGACGTCGCCGTGGTGGGGGGCGGGATTGTCGGCCTGGCGTCGGCGTATAAGATCATGCTGAGCCACCCCGATATTCGCATCGGCGTACTGGAAAAAGAGGACAAGTTGGCCGCCCATCAGACCGGCCACAACTCCGGCGTCATTCACTCCGGGCTCTACTACGCACCCGGCTCGACAAAGGCCCAGACCTGTATCCAGGGGCGGAGGGAGCTCCTTGCATTTGCGAAAAAACACCGAATCCCTCACGAGATCTGTGGAAAAATCATCGTGGCAACCCGGCAAAGCGAATTGCCCAATCTTGAGAGAATCTATCAGAACGCCCTGGCGAGTAACATCGAGGACGTCGAGAAGATCGGACCCGACCGGATCAAGGAAATCGAGCCTTTCTGCGAGGGCATCGCCGGTATTTACGTGCCGGGCGCGGGAATAATTGACTTTACCAGGGTGGCGGAAAAATTAGGCGAGCTTCTTGAGAAAAAGAACAACGGCAACGTTGTTCTGACCTCGCATCAGGTCATAGGGTTCGACAAACATGATTTCTACACAAAGGTCGTCACGAATAAAGGTGCTTTCCCCGTCAGGTACATCATCAACTGTGCAGGGCTTCAGTGTGACCGCGTCGCCAGGCTCGACAGCGTCGCGCCCAGGATGAAAATCGTGCCCTTCCGCGGAGATTACTACGAGCTGACCGACAAGGCGAAAGAGAAGGTCAAGGCCCTGATTTATCCCGTGCCGGACCCGGCCCTGCCTTTCCTCGGCGTTCATTTTACCCGGACGATTGACGGCAAGGTCGAATGCGGGCCGAACGCCGTCTTTTCGTTCAAACGCGAAGGCTACGGCAAAACCGATTTCAACTGGGCCGACACGTGGGAGGCTTTGTCTTATCCGGGGCTCTGGAAGCTGTTCCTGCGGTATTGCAGATATGGCCTGGGCGAATACGCCAGGGCCTTCTCCAGGAAGCTGTTTCTGCGGCAGTTGCAGAGACTCGTTCCCTCGCTGCAGGATGGCGACATCAGGCCCTGCAAGGCGGGCGTGCGGGCACAGGCCCTCGACCGGAACGGGCGACTCATCGACGATTTTAGAATTGAAAGACAGGGGAATTCCATTCACGTGCTGAATGCTCCCTCGCCGGCCGCGACGGCGTCGCTCGCCATTGGCGACCGCATCAACCAGATCGCTACGGAGTACTTCAAGCTCGGACAGTAACAGTCGATGCACAGCAATCGCTTTGACAGGAAGGTTGGAACATGGTTGATCTAAAGGAAAAAGATTACGTCGTCATCGTGCAGTGTCATATCGTCAAGGAGCGCTGCTCCGGCTATAATTGCGAGCGGGCTTTCCACGAGCGCACCGGCGGTTTCGCCGCGTACCCGAAGGACAAGACCTACCGGATGCTGAATATGACCTGCGGCGGCTGCTGCGGCCGGGCCGTGCAGCGAAAGCTGAGCAACCTGACCCGCCGGATCAAAAAGGAGGAAGACATCGGCAAGGATCGAATCGTCGTCCAACTGTCTTCATGTATAACGAAGGATAACTTCCATGCGCCGCCGTGCCCGCACTTGGACTATCTCAAAGCCCTGATCGCCAGGCTCAGCCTGGATGTACGCGAAGACACCATCATATACGAAAAATCCGAGAAACGCCGCAAAGAGGGCCTTTACCATGGAAGGGACAAGTGACAGGCGGTCACAGGCTGTGACCACAAGATACCGATGAATTGCGGAGCCATCAAGAATGCCAAAAAGCACAGACATAAAGATTCCCGTCGAGAGAATACACAAAAGCATCCTGTTTATCAGGGGGCATAATGTGATATTAGACAAGGACTTAGCTGACTTGTATGGTGTGGAAACAAAGGCGCTGAATCGGGCGGTCAGCCGCAATATAAACCGCTTCCCCGAGGATTTTATGTTCAAATTAGACGTGGAAGAATTTGAAAACTTGAGGTTCCATTTTGGCACCTCAAGTTGGGGAGGTCGCCGATATTCACCGCGGGCTTTTACGGAACAAGGTGTTGCAATGCTTTCCAGCGTTCTTAGGAGCAAACGGGCTGTTGAAGTTAATATCGCCATTATGCGCACGTTCGTCAAACTGCGTGAGATATTGACCACAAACTCTGCACTTCGGCGAAAAATCGAAGCGATGGAACGTCAATACAACGAGCAGTTCAAGCTCGTTTTCAAAATACTGTCCGAGATGACGATGGCCGACAGAACGCCCAGAACACAAATCGGCTATCTCACTGAAGCCAAGGGGCATGAAAAGAACCCCACGAAAGCGAAGCCGTAGCGTTGGTCCAGCGTTCTCAGAAGGAACGGAGAATGAAAAATCTGTTTGCCGAAGAAGTCGAGGCTGTACCTTGCCACCATATCATTCGCGTGGCGTTCGAATCGGCGGCCGATACGGAGTTCGACTACCTCGTGCCGGATGAAATCTGGCCGATTCAGGTCGGACAGCGCGTGGAAGCCCCGTTCGGCAGACAGAATAAGCGGCAGATTGGATTCTGTGTGGACGTTGACCTCCGCAGGCCCGAGCCTTCGGCTTCGCCTGGTTCCGCTCAGGGTGACGAAGTAAGGACTTTCAAGCTCAAACAAATATCCCGGCTCGTCGATAAGGAGCCTTTGGTGGACGCCGATCTGATGGAGCTGGCTCGGTGGATCGCCGGCTATTACGTCTGTCCGCTCGGCCAGGTCCTGGCGGCCATGGTCCCGTCGGCGGTCAAGAAAGGCGCCGGCGTCAAGACCGAGAAATACGTCTATCTGAGGCTCGGCGAAGCGGATATCGAAACGGCCGTCGAAAAACTGAAAGGCAAAAAACAAAAGCAAATCGTTGCGCATCTTCGCGAGCAGGGCGCCTTCGATTCGGATTTAGCCGTGGAGCTTCAGCAGCTTCTCAAGACCATCGACTGCGGCCAGGAGTCCCTCAAGAGACTGGCACAAAGCCAACTCGTCAAAATCACCCGAAAAACGGTATTGAAATCTCTGCCCGCCATTCCGAAGGGCCTGTCCATAAAAATCGACAGACCCGTTATCCTCAATGAGGACCAGCAAAAGGCCCTCGATTCGATCAAGGCGCAGATCGCTTCGGAAAAGTTCGGCGTCACGCTCCTGCACGGCGTGACCGACAGCGGCAAGACCGAGCTTTACATCCGGGCCATCCTGACGGTTCTTCAAAAAGGCAAAAGCGCCATCGTGCTGCTTCCCGAAATCGCCCTGACGGCCCAGACCGTCCAGCGGTTCAGCACGCGGTTCGAGAAAATCGCCGTGATGCACTCGGGCCTGAGTGGCGCCCAGCGCAACGCCCAGTGGCAGAAAATCAAAACGGGCAGGGCCGACGTGGTCATCGGCGCCCGCTCAGCGGTCTTTGCGCCGCTTGCCAATCTCGGCCTGATTGTCGTCGATGAAGAGCACGAGCCCGGCTACAAGCAGGATACAGTGCCGCGATACCACGGCCGGGACGTGGCGATCAAACGCGCGCAATTGGCCAATGCACATTGTCTGCTGGGCAGCGCCACGCCGTCTCTGGAAATGTTGGCCAATTGTCAAAGCAAAAAGCACTTCACTCTCCTGCGCTTGCCCAAACGGGTCATGGACCTGCCGATGCCCGCGATGAAGCTTATCGACATGCAGAAGACTCCGGCGCCGCACAAGGGAATCAGCCTGATCAGCGAGCCGTTAGCCGTGCAGCTTGCGGAAACCCTTGCCAGGAAAGAACAGGTCATTTTACTTTTGAACCGGCGCGGCTACAGCAATTTCGTTTTCTGTCCGTCGTGCAAGCATACGCTGCACTGCCGCAACTGCGACGTCACGCTGACCTTTCACAAATCGAAAGAGCCTCGCTACACGCGTATGAAAACGGTCACGGGCGAGCATATCAATTACGGCTACGCGATATGCCACTACTGCCTCGCTCAGACGCTCGTGCCCGAGAAATGCCCCTTGTGCGACAAGGGATTTGCGATGATCGGGCTTGGCTCGCAGCGGCTCGAAGAGGAAGTGGCGGCGAAATTCCCCGGCGCCCGCGTCTGCCGAATCGACAGCGATTCGATGGCGAGCAAAGACTACTACCGTCTGCTCAACGACTTTGGCGAGGGTCGGATTGATATTCTGGCCGGCACGCAGATGCTGGCCAAAGGGCTGCATTTTCCAAACGTCACGCTGGTCGGCATTATCAGTGCCGATACGTGCCTTTACCTGCCGGATTTCCGGGCGAACGAGCGGACGTTCCAGTTGATTTCGCAGGTTGCCGGGCGCGCGGGACGAAGCGAGAAAAAAGGGACCGTTTTTGTCCAGACGTTCCTGGCCAACCAGCCGGCGATACGCTTTGCCGTGGCCGGGGACTTCGAGGGCTTCGTTAAAGAAGAATTGAAGCACCGCCAGGCCTGCAATCTGCCACCCTTCTGGCGGCTGGCGCTGATCGTCCTGCGGGATATGAAATTCGACAAGCTCGAAGCCGCGTGCAGGCAGATGCGCCAGCGAATTGACACGATTATAGGACGGGAGGCCCTGGAGGCAACCGTTCGCGGGCCGATGCCGGCGGTCATCAGCCGCATCCAGCGTTTCCACAGGATGCAGATTATCATCCAGGCCCCGGAGGCGGTGACCATCCAGCGGCTGTTTGCCGGCCTGCGGGCCGCCCGACCCATCCGCCCGGCCGTCAAGGTCGCCATAGATATTGACCCGGTAAATTTATTGTGACTTACGATCCGCCGGCGATTGTGCTATATTTTCCTTCCGGCTTGACCGGGGAGTAGCTCGGTCCCGCCAGGGATGGCTTACGCCACTTGGATAGAGCGTCCCTTATGGCTTGGCCATCCCTTACGGGAGGGAAGGTCGCAAGTTTGAATCCGGCCGTTTTGTCTTTTTGTAAGCGGAGCTATGCTCAACTTATCTTGGAAAAAGCATAAGAGTGTATTACGTCTATATTCTTCAAAGTCTTAAAACAGGCAAACTCTACATCGGGCATACGGATAATCTGGCTCGTCGGCTTGAGGAGCATAATAGCGGCTGGGGCAGCAAGTACACTCGACAGAATGGTCCGTGGAAGCTGGTGTACAGCGAGAATCATTCTGACCGATCTTCTGCGGCCAAACGGGAACGATACCTCAAGAGCACCAAGGGATCTTACGAGAAGAAGAAATTAGCGGGTATTCTTGTGTGACAGCAATCCGATCGTAAAGCTGAATTTATCGAAAAGAAAATTGATTGCAATTTGGGGGATGTTATAATACACTTTCTGTGATTATTGACCGGGGAGTAGCTCAGCTTGGCTAGAGCGCTTGGTTCGGGACCAAGAGGTCGCAAGTTCAAATCTTGTCTCCCCGATTAGGTTGATGAAACGGTTGACCGGGGAGTAGTTCCATCCAATTAGGGATGGCTTACGCCACTTGGCGAGAGCGTCCCTGAGGGAAGGTCGCAAGTTCAAATCTTGTCTCCCCGATTCGGTTGATGAAACGGTTGACCGGGGAGTAGTTCCATCCAATTAGGGATGGCTTACGCCACTTGGCGAGAGCGTCCCTGAGGG
>Ga0315295_10000061_pt1 | contig 88779 bp, 68 predicted proteins | sample YL17G14_0_MG_FD_204453 | JGI IMG/M metagenome (GOLD analysis project Ga0315295, IMG submission 204453) | Sediment microbial communities from Yellowstone Lake, YNP, Wyoming, USA - YL17G14_0 | ecosystem: Environmental > Aquatic > Freshwater > Lake > Sediment | place: USA: Wyoming | collected... | reverse complement strand
ATACGATTGACCATAAAAGAATCTCCTTCGATTTGCACGCTTCACTTTGACTTTTATACTTCTTGACCCATAGCGGCAAAGTATATGCAATCCTTCGCCAAGAGCAAGAAGCTTTCAAATTGGGAAATAGAGAACGTTCTTTTCTTTTACCTCTTATGGGCGTATCAAGCGCCCCGGCACGTCCACTCGGTATTTGTCTCGGTCAGTCCACCTCGATCCAATCCTCGGTTAGTGAATTATCCTTCAGCCAGTTTTCCTGCAGGAGTGCCAAATCGTCATCGTCAACCTTGCAGTCCCCATTGAGATCTCCTACGAGAGGCACATAGCTCGGCAGGGACTGGGCGGCTTGGCAGCTATCGTCATACACGTTGATTGTGACCGTGTCGGAACTCGTGTATTCACCATCAAATGCCTCCAACTGCAAGACATACTGGCCCACGGCCGAGAGGGTGATGCTCGTATCTACGGCGTTGGGTGACTTTATAGCAACAGCTCCGGCACTGGGTTCACTCAGGACCGTCCAGTGCACGGTATAGGCAACAAGCGCGCCATCATCGGTAACCGTCGCATCCAGATTCCCGGTCTTAGGCCCGTCTTTCAGCACCGCCACGATATCACCGCCGGCGTTGACGACGGGAGGCTGGTTCATCGTGTCGAATGTGAAAATGGGACTGAGCATGAACGGCTCGGTGTTGCTGATGCTGGAGTCGTACAGATCAAGCGCCCAATAGTAAGTGGTCAGAGGGACCAGCGTCACCGATACGGACTCCACCGCCTGGCGAGTGACAACCTGGGCGTTAGCCTCAACGGTTGGGTTCGTGCCGAAATAAACGTCGCAGGTTACAATTCCTCCCGGCTTGTTAGGCTCGGGTAACGTCCATTGAAGCTGGCCAGCACCGGCAGATACGCTCGAACCGTCGGCCGGTCGTGGATTAAGCACGTGGGTGGCTTTCAACGTGGTTTTGCCGGAATTCGTGACGTTATAATCCAGGTGCAGGATGCCGCCGCCGTTGCGGTCGTATGCGGTAATCCAGCCATTGTCGATGTATTTCTGGACGGTCGAGACGGCGTCGCCGTTTATGACCAGCGTGCCGGCTCTGACGTCCATCGTGCCTTTACTATAGCTGTCCGGCCTCATCACTAATTCAGCACAGTTAATCGTGCCGCCGTCCAGTTGCAGATGACCGATATTAAGAGATTTAGTAGTCGTGGTGCTTGGGATCTCGATAGTGCCGGCAACGTTGATCGTACCGCCGGTCATCGCCAGAGTGCCATCGCCTCTTCGCCCAACCTTTACGCCGTCCAAAATGTCTATGACGGTGCTTCTGCCGCTGACATAGCATATCCCGTGAGAGTTGTCATCGTAAGCGATATTAAGGTCGTCTCCAATCGTCAGCTTCGCACCATCCATTACCCACAGTTTGGCCGTGCTGCCGTCCCCCTGCAGGTGGCCAACGTAGAGCCTGTCGGTAAAGGCGCCATTTGGATCGACGGCGAAAATGGTCGCATCGAGAATCGGGTAGTTTCCGTGTCCGCTTCCTGATTCTATTCGGGTGCGGTTGTTAGAGCTGCCAATCATGGTGGGCAGGCCGTCAGGGTTCCAGTTGCGCGGACTGCTCCACAAGTGGTCGCCCGGATCGCCATCGTCCCAGTCTCTATAGGTTTGGGCCATGGCGCTGCCGGCCAGGCCCAGCACCAGAACAAAAGAAATCGAATAGATCAGTTTTTTACACATGGTGTGTCTCCTTCAAAAGAGGTTAAAAAATGAATTTTGTACCGCCGTCACGCGCCAAACATTAACTCAGAACGCGGAATATATGACCTGGCCTTCTACCTCCTTCCTTCAAGAAGCCAATCTATAGGTATGCAAAGGGGGCATTCTCCTTTTCGCTTTTTGATGGGGTTTGCTTCCTGGGTCCAGGGGGCTATTCCTTTCCTCTTGCCTGCTGTTCAACAAAAGAATGATTCCGCCTCATGGAAGCTGAGAGTACCAAGGCGCCCAGGGCCAGGAATCCGATTGTGGAAGGTTCCGGAGTGGGATGTCGGCCTGGTTTTTGGTGTGGATAAGAATCCCAGTCGTATAGTCCCTGATAATAAGGACGTCCGAACAGATAGCCCATGCCTCCCAGCAGGTTGTATTGGCCCCTGTCGAGATAATAATATTGTCCCTTATCCAGGAAATAATAGCGCACTTTGTCGATGTAATCGCCAGCGTTAAAACAGGAATATAATGCGGGATACTCGATAATTGTAATTCGCCCGCCGCCGGAGCCGAGCCAGCCGGTACTTGCTCTATTCGTAAACCCAACTGCCTGATCCGAAGCTCTTTCAAACAGCTTCGGGTAAGCAGGGTGTCCCAACTGGTAGCTTAATCCCCCCATCAGGTTGTACTGTCCTTTATCCAGGTAACGATACTGCCCGTCATCCAAAAAATAATACCACACTCTATCAATGTAATCCCCGGCGTTGAAATAAAGCTGCCGCACGTCGTAATCAGACGCCGGAGAATAAGCAGGGGCCTGCGGATAATCCCAATGTAAATACGTTGCATCGACTCTGCCGGCCAATCCGAGGGAGGCGATGATAGATATTCCCCCAAGCCCCAATCCCCTCAGAAAACGACATGTAGTCGCCGCTGCGGCGTAGAAATTTTCAGCCATGATTATACCCTCCTTGAATATCCTCACGTTTGAGTTAATAATGATATTTTAGCTTAACACATATAAGCCTGTTTGTCACGAAATTTCCTGCCCCAGACGGCATAGAGTCATATATTTGTTCCGGCGGCAAGGGGCTGTCGCTGTGAGCATGCAATCGGTTACAATGGGGCTATGCAAAACAAGAAGCTCAGACCAGGACTGACGTCGATTGTTCTTCTGGGGACGCTGCTGATTTGCCAGCCGGCTGTCGGGGCCGATACGGGTAATATCTCAGTTGCTGTACACGAAAGCGGCTCGGAGGTTTCGTTGCCGTGCCGGGCCTGGGTGAGCGTTGCAGGCAAGCGTCTCTTCAATCCGGCGGCTGAGTCCTGCACGCCTTATGCGAGGGACCGCAGCTTTTCATGTGACGGCCGATTCGTCATCGAGGTTCCCGCCGGCAACGCCGTAATTCATATCGAGCGGGGCAAAGAATACCGGCCCGTTGACAAAGAGGTCGCCCTGCAGCCCAACCAGACGGCTACCGTGGATATCGCCCTTGAACGATGGATTAACATGAGCAAGGAAGGCTGGTACTCGGCGGACATGCACTGTCATTTCGGCCTGGGCAATTTGACGGTCCTGAAGCAATTAGCCCTGGCCGACGACATCAACTTTGAGCCGCTTTCGAGCCTCTGGAACCATCAGCGCGGCAATATGTCGGATGAAGCGTGGCCGGATTGGCCGGCGGGGGCCACCCTCTATGCCGATGAAAGCCATATAGTGACATTCCGGAACCAGGAAATCGAGCGAATAGGCGGGGAGGCGTTCGAATCGACGGGCGCCCTGCTGATGTTCGGATTGACCCGGCCCGTCAAGATGCCGCTGGGAGACGACCGCTATCCTTGCGACGCGGTTTTAGGCCGGATGGCAAAAGACTCGTCGCCCGAATGCATCATCGATACCGACAAGCCGATCTGGGGTGAGAACGTGGTCGGCGTGGCGCTGGGATTGTTCGATTCGGTCCAGGTCTGCCACAACCACTATCATAGAGAGGCGACGATACCCATCGGCTGGGGAATGGCCGGCGCCGATATTGAAGATGGGCAGAAAGACTGGGGGCAGGATGAGCTGTTTCATCGGACGAACTCGACCTACTACCGATTCCTGAACTGTGGATTCAGGCTGGCCGCGACCGGCGGCTCGGCCATGGGTGTGATGCCGGTCCCGCTCGGTTACAGCAGGACCTATGCAAAACTGGACGGTCCTCTGACCGAAGCCGGCTACCTGGCGGCGATTCGCGCCGGCCGAACCTTCGCAACCAGCGGCCCGATGCTCATCCTGACCGCCAATGGAGTGGACTGCGGATCGGAAATTAGCTATTCGACAAATCGCGGCAAATCCATCGCAGTAAAAGCCGAACTGCGAAGCATCCAGCCGGTCGATTCGCTGGAGCTTATCTCCAACGCGAACGTGATTAAGAAAATCGACCTGAAGAACCGAACGCCTTCGCCCGTGCTTGATGAGTCGATCGTATTAGCCTTCGAGCCTCATCGCAGCGGCTGGGTGGCTGCCCGGGCGATATTTACCGGCCCCGACGGGCATCTTCGCCAGGCGCACACCAGCCCGGTCTATATCACGGTGGACGGCAAGCCGGCTGCCTCGAAAACCGACGCCGAATACATGATCCACTGGATCGACCGCTTGTCGCAAGTAACCGAAAAAGCCGGCCGCTACAAAACCAGCGAGGAACGCTTGCAAGTGCAGGTCTTATACCGGCAGGCAAGGCAGAAATACAAGGACATCGCCCGCCAGGCTGTCGAATCCTGGGGCGATTGATGGATTTCTTACTGCGGCGACGCCGGGACAAACGCCGATCTTTCTGTTGACTTTTAGGCTCCAGGACTGTAGCCTTAACATCAGTTCAGCGGCTCCCTGAAGATATGCAGTGGAGTGTCATATCATGGAAAAAAGAAAAGCCTTTACCCTCATTGAACTGCTGGTCGTTATTGCCATCATCGCACTGCTGATGGGTATTATGATGCCCGCCCTGCAGAAGATCAGGAAACAGGCGGCGGGTGGCGTGTGCCTCTCTAATGAGCACCAGCTCGTGCTGGCCTGGATTATGTACGCCCAGGACAACGACGATAAGCTCGTCGGAGGCCACGATGGGTATTCCTCCTCGCCCAGCCGGGCCTATGACTGGATCCAACTGCCGCAGACCGAGGGCGGCACCGTGGTCTCCGGGGCCGCAGCTACTCTGGAAGATGAGAAACGCGGCTGCAAACGCGGGGCACTGTTCCCCTACGTGCAGGATGTTGATCTCTATCGCTGCCCGGGCGACCGCAGGCACCGCACCGAGCTGAAGCATCGCAGCTACGGCATTCCCGGTGGTATGAACGGCGACGTCGGCACCGGGGCTAATAGTTGGCTGATGCAACAGTGGGGATACCCCTCTTACAAGAAGCTCGCCCAAATCAAGAACCCGGGCATCAAGTATGTATTTCTTGAGGAGAAAACCGATGTGGGCGGCTATAACTGGGGGTCCTGGAACCTGGAAAAGCAGGGGGATCGATGGTGGGACCCAATTGTCGTGCGCCACGGGCAGCTCAGCGTGCTGGCCTTCTCCGACGGGCACGCCATCAAGCACAAGTGGAAGCAGAAGAGTACCCTGGAAATGACGTATGTGGACTATCCCGATTGCATCCGATGGCCCGTCACCGACGGCACCGACGACCTGGAATTCATGCGCAGCGGCTACAATCCAGCCCGCTGAAGAAGCGGCAGGGTGCGATATTCCTCACCGCGTCAATCTGAGGAAGTCTGGGCTGATTGACGGGTTTTTGCGCTTGGGGCGGTGGCAGAGGGCCTGCCTCAGGCCTTTGCCGGGGGGCTAAAAAAAGCCGAATAAACGGCGATTTTTCTCTTGACGGGCAGGCATCGAGAGTGTAGCCTTAAGGTAAGTTCGATGGTCTCATGAACAAATGAAGTGGAGTGGCATATCATGAAGAAAAGAAGTGCGTTTACCCTCATTGAGCTGTTAGTTGTTATTGCCATCATCGCGCTGCTGATGGGTATTTTGATGCCGGCCCTGCAGCGGGTGAAAAAGCAGGGCCAGACAGTTGTCTGCCGCAGCAACCTGAAAAACTACGGCATAGCGGGCAGATTGTATTTAGACGATTATGACGGCGTCTTCCCCCATTCATTCCGTTGGCTCTACAAAGACGGAGGCACAGGGTGCCGGTGGCACGATAAGAGCAAGAATCTCAACCAGAACCCGCAACTGGCTGGCGACCTCTGGTTCTATCTGAAGGACAAAGATATTCACCTGTGTCCTACGTTCAACGTTGTGGCCAAAATGGAGGGTTGCCCTCGTTGTAATGGTGTAACCATTCCGCTCGAGCCTCAATATAGCTACTGCATGAATTCCTACCTTCACGGGGACGCATGGGGCGCCGTGCCCTCACAATACAGGAAATCCATCCAGAACTTAAGCAAGGAATCGATGGTTGTGAACCCGTCGCGTGTGTTCTTCTTCTCTGAGGAGAATCCGCGGGCCATTCCGGGTCTCAGCGGCGCCGGGGTCAATGATAACAACCTGCGTTCCACGCCTCCCGCCAACACCGACTGCTTCGCGACGTACCACAATCCCCCCGGTGGCGACTTGCAAAGGGGTTATGCCAATGCGGTTTTTGTGGATTCACATGTCGAGGAGGTCTCCGCCTATCCGGCCGGCAATACGTTTATCTTGAGCTGGCCCTGCGGACCGCCTATACCGAAGTGGTAGATCATATAGCTATTATTATATAGTATTGAAATGATTGTGTGATGAAGCGTTGAGCAAACAGGATCAACGCAGACTGATTCAGCAGCACGCCCCTCATTAATTGTCATTTCTCTTATCTGTTGGCCTTTACGGAAAAGGCGCTTTGCGTATATAGAAAATATACCCGCCTTGTGAATTGGCGATACGGAGAAAGACTATGTGCTCATATATTCTGGCCGGGGCTGTTGTGCTTATCGGGAAATGGATTGTTTCTTTCTTTTTCATATTTCTCTACCGTATCATGGGATTTCATCAGCCAAGCCCTTTACACCCCTTTAAGGAAGAGCTGGGAAAGGCCATGATCAATATCCTGTCGAATATAACCGCCGTCTATGCTCTGGTCCTTCTTTTCGGTGCCCTGCGCGTTCAACTGGCTATTACCGTGCTGTTCCTCCCGCTGCTGGTCGGCTTGCTTTGGAGTCATTACAATCTGACACGAGCCAGGCAAGGCATTGCCCCGGGCAGGCGGGTGGATATGATGTTTGATCAATTCAGACAACAGGTGGCCGCCGAATGCGGCCGTGCAGTAGCCGAGACGGCTGCCGGAGAGGGGTCGAAGAAAAGATATCTCGTTCGCAGCGAATGCGCACATTTGGCGGGTAATATATCCGGGACGATACTTGGGGCTCTCATATTTTTCCAGAATGCTCCCCTGTTATGAACAACGTAACCAGCAGTGCGAATTTGAAAAAAAATTAGATGTTTTGCTTCAAATCGCGGATGTTTCGTGTATAATACCTGGCACAAAAGTCGATAGAAAGAGTAGTTAGTTAGTTGGCTATCGCAATATTAAAAGCCTGAGTAAGGCAGTATAAGGCCGGTTTAAGCGAATTTGAAAAAATAGTTCGACGCGAAGATTTGTCGATTGCGACATTACACTTACAGCAAGTGAAATTCTGATAAATATCGACGCATCCCGATGAGTGGCCTGCTCGCATCATTCGCCTCCTGCTGATTCAGATATATCGCAACAAACCTCCCGAGTGCCCATCTTTACTCGCGATATGTATTTAGCATAGGAGCGTGATTATGAAAATACTTCTGGTCAACCCGGACATACCGCTTACGTTCTGGAGTTTCAAGGCCGCCCTGAAGTTCATTTCGCGAAAGGCGGTTGTGCCGCCTCTGGGATTGTTGACGGTGGCCGCCATGCTGCCCCGAGATTGGGAAACGAAGCTGGTTGACATGACCACAACGAAATTGCGAGACCGGGACATTCGGTGGGCGGACTATGTGTTCGTCACGGCCATGCTCATTCAGCAAAAATCGGTGGATCAGGTGATCGAGCGATGCAAGAAAATTGGAACCAAGGTCGTGGCGGGCGGGCCTCTGTTTACAAGCCTTCCTGAACAGTATGTGCACGTGGATCACCTGGTGCTCAAGGAAGCCGAATTGACTCTGCCGCTGTTCATACGAGATCTTCAGGAGGGTACCGCGAGGAAAGTGTACAACACGCACGAAAAGGCCGATCTACATCAAACCCCGATTCCACAGTGGAACCTGATCAAGATGAGAAAGTACGCATTGATGGGCATTCAATATTCGCGAGGATGCCCTTTCGGCTGCGATTTCTGCGACGTCACGACGCTGTTCGGACACAAGATTCGTACGAAGGCGACGAACCAGGTGTTGGAGGAATTGGAGAGTCTGTACTCTCAGGGCTGGCGAGGCGAAGTGTTCTTTGTGGATGATAACTTCATTGGAAATAAGACGCGTCTGAAAACGGAGCTGCTTCCTGCCATCATAGACTGGATGAAAAAGAGGCGGCACCCGTTCTCGTTTAATACGCAGGCGTCCATCAATCTCGCAGACGATGAAGAGTTGATGGCCTTGATGGTCCGTGCGGGTTTTGACTGTGTTTTCATCGGGATTGAGACCCCCAATGAGGACAGCCTGAGCGAATGCAACAAGGTCCAGAATAAAGGCCGTGATTTGGTGGCCTGCGTCAAAAAGATCCAGCGATCCGGGATGCAGGTTCAGGCGGGGTTTATTCTCGGCTTCGACAGCGACAAGCCGTCCGTATTCGACGGCCTGATTCAGTTCATTCAACAAAGTGGAGTGGTGACGGCGATGGTCGGGCTGCTCAATGCCCCCAGAGGAACGGAGCTTTATCGAAGACTCATGATCGAGAACAGGCTGTCGGATGCCGCGACGGGTGATAATACGGATTTCTCAATGAACTTCGTCCCCAAGATGGGCATCGAGGATCTTCTCAAAGGGTACAAGAAGGTGGTCAGCACGATCTATTCACCTGGGAAATACTACGAGAGGATCCTGACGTTTCTGAGGGACTACAAGCCCGGAAAAAACAACAAAGTGAGATTTCGCTTTTACGAGATCCAGGCATTCCTGAAATCAATATGGCGTCTGGGCATAATAGGGAAGGGCCGGTTCCACTATTGGAAACTCATCTTCTGGTCGCTCAGAAGACCTCAATATCTCCATTTGGCCGTCACACTGGCCATCTGCGGCTTCCATTTTCGAACGATGTTCGAAGGCTACGGCCGCGCCTAATTACGGAAGTGTGTCGCCGGACATGAAAAAGGCCGCACTAAGGGGCGTTCGCTGCCATCAATGGCCCGCGCCGGCGCGCTGCTCAAGAACATAACGGGTGACTGTTTCGACATTAGCGAGCCAGACGCCGTTGGCGGGGTCCTTGGCGTATTCGCAAAGGGCCTTGAGGGTCGAGACAAGAGTCACCTGTCGCCCGCCGTCGCCGATGTCGTGGCCGCAGAAAACCAGCCATCCGCCGTTTGTCAGCGTTCTATCCATAATCTGCCTGACCTGCTCGAAACTCTTGCCGTCGAGCTCCATAGCCATCAGTTGCGCCATGTCGCAGAAGGCCGGGTCGTTCGCCCACTCGTCCATCCAGCCGCGGCCGGTCAGGAACTCCTCGGCCACGGGCGGCACATAGCTCTTGAGATTCCGTCCCCGCCCGACATATTTCTGCCCGCATGGGTAAGCGAAGGAAACGGGTCTGACACCGAGCAGGCGCTCGATGCTTTCGTTGGCTTGCTTCAGCTCCGCCCGCATCTGGCCGAGGGTGTAATTTTCGAGGGCCTTTTCGCGTGAGAACGGGAAGTTGCCCGAGCAGGCGTGCATGAGCGAATGATTGCCGATTTCGTGGCCGCTCACCGCTGCTTTTTTCCAGTCATCCAACCGCTTCTCCATAGAGTTGATCGAGACATAAAAAGTTGCTTTAACGCCGTATTCATCAAAAATCGGCAAGCCGCGGTCAAGCTGACTGGAGCGCGCATCGTCGAACGTCAGGCTGATGGCGACGCGTTTTCCCTGCGGCCAGTGAAAATCCTGCCGGGCTTGTGGGGCGGAGCGCTCTTTGTTCTTCAGATTAAAGGATGAGCAGCCTGTGCAGGCGGCTACAACGCAGCATAACACAACAATCAGGCAAGTGCGGATAGCTCTCATTAATATTCTCCTTTCGTCGTATCTAACATCCACGAATCAGACGATAAAGGCAAGCTTTTTTTCCACTTTAAGGTTCGTCATGCTGCCTGATGATCGCCCACGAGGACCTTGCCCCGGCCGGCAAAAAACGGTATCCTGATGATTTGGCGATTATGACTTGGATGAAACGAAAAGAAGGTGAACAGCAGCCGGCCGGAAAGAAGCCCAGAAAGTGGCATGAAAAAACGTCGGTCACGCTATGCATAGCCGCGGCATTGGTCATCATCACTTTCGGGTTCATACATATCATCACGGGCGTGGTCTCACCTTACGGCCTGCCGTTTGACGTCGTTCTGAAGGACTCGTTCGGCTATCGTGAAACACTCGTTAATGCCGATAAGATCAAGGCCCTTCCCTACCTGGCCGCCAGGAAGAAGTATCCGCTCGGCTGCAAGGTGCTCCAGAAGGAAAATTATATGGAGTCCGGCACGGTTTTCGAGACGAGGATGGTTCGTCACCTCCAGACGGACATGAAAAAATGGCAGGCGGAATTCGAGCAATCGCTCGGCAGACCGCAGCAGCAATGGCAAGACCGCTTACAGGGACAAACCCACGCTCTCCAGATGGACCCGGAGGACCCTAACGCCTGCAACAGTCGGGGAATTGCCGCCGCCGGGGAAGGCCAATATGAAACGGCCATCGCGGAGTTCACCAGGGCCTTTCGCAGAGACCCGGCGTTCGCCGAGGCCTGCTACAATCGGGCGCTTGTTTATATTGCTTTAGGCCAATTGGGTCCGGCGATTTCCGACTTCACAAAAGTCGTTGAGATAAAACCCGCGCTGACTGAGAGCTACACCCGCCGAGGGCTTCTCCACGTTGCGATGAGCCAATACGATCAGGCCATTAACGATTTTACGAAGGTCCTTGAAATTGATCCGGCCTCCGCCGAGACGTACTTCAGGCGGAGTCTCGCTTTCTATGCAAAAGGCCAGTACGACAAAGCATGGGAGGATGTACGCCGAATACAGGACCTCGGTCTGCATGTCCCTGCGGAATTTATCGAGAGTCTCCGTGCGGCGTCGGGGCAATAGAGAGGCCTCGTCGAAAAGGGTTAATTATCCTTGAGAACGACAAAGACCGCGAATTCACCCTTCATGGGCACGCGGATGGTTGGGCCGCTGCATTTACCCTGAACAACGGGATTGCCGAAAAAATCCTGTGGATCCATCAGGCGGTACGAATCGCCGTCCTTCAGAAAGGGCGCGACACTGACGTCCGGTACCTCCGCTTTCTCCCAATTATAGATCACCAAATGCGCGCGGTTCTCGTCGTATCGGTTGGGCAGGAGAAATGTTTTAACTCCTTTTGGACGTTCCTGGTCCCTTGCGATGACCAGATTGCCCTGCTGCGTCGCTGTCCTGTAGCGGTCGATGTTCAAGCCGCCGTTGACAATGACGTTGTCGCGGACCTCGCAGTTTTCGTTGTACGGGGCGGAGTAGCCGATTCTCATATCGACGTTGTACAAATAGTTTCTCAAGGCGCGGATGTTCCGGCTCGGTCTTCCGCCGCCGATCAGAAACGGCCCCCGGCCGTAACAGATGTTTTCTTCCAGAAGAAAGTTATTCACATACGCCTGCTCGGACCCGTATGCGTGCACGCTGTACGAGCCGTCATACGGGCAGGTCATGATGCAATTGGAGATCGTCTTGATCCCTTCGTCATTCTGCGTGTAGATGCAATGCCCGTGACCGCGGTCGGTCCCCAGCCAGCCGTTGCCGTAGATGAGGCAGCCGTATATCTCCGGGTCGATCTCGCCCTTCCAGCAACTGATGCCCTGATTGCAACTGTGAATCACGAGATTGATATATTTGCAATTCTTTCCGCCGAACGTGTGAAGCTCGCCCCAGGGACGCTTCAGGTCCTGCGGATGCGAGCCGGCGCTGACCGGCTGCTCCGGCCTCGGTTCGGAAACGAATATCTCCAGGTCGCGAACCCACACGTGGGCGGACGGGCTTTGCATCGACAGACCGCCGTCGATCCGGACGCGCTTGCCGGCTTCGGATCGAATATGGATGGGTGCTTCGGCGGTTCCCGCGAGACGGATTTCGTAAAGCTCGTTCGGGCGGCGCCGGTACGTGCCTTCGAGCAAAACTATCGTATCACCCCCCGCGACTTTCTGCCGGCCGTCCAGGGCCGAAGCGATATCCCAGGGCGCCTCTCGCGTGCCGGGATTTGAGGATTTGCCGTCGGGCGAGACAGACCACTGGGCCGCGAGACTGATTTGTGCCGCCACCGCCAGAACACACATAGAAAAAGTAAGCCCACGTTTCATGGTCGATACCTCCGGGTCAAAAAAGACCGATACAAACAACAGTAGCACAGTATAATAAGCCAGGCCAAAGACAATCAAGAACAACAAATGTACGGACAGTAAAGGGGTAGTGACATGAACACGTTTTGGCGTTTTCTTTTGGTGAGCGGTGTTCTGGCCGGTATGGTCTCGGCAGGTCAGGAATCAAGCTTGCAGACCGTCGAACCGCCCGATCACGGCCGGGCGCTGGTCAATCCGCAAATGGGCTGGACCATGCACTTTTATTCCAACATCATTACCAACTACGGCTCGAAGCTGGAGCCGCAGGACACGCTGGACGATTTCCCGGGTCTTTCCTGCGTCTATCTGCGTGTCCCTTGGTCGTTCCTTGAGCCGCAAGAGGGCAAGTTCAACTGGTCGCTGCTCGATACGCCCGCCCAGCGCTGGATTGACAAGGGCAAACAAATCGCCCTTCGCATCAGCAGCACCGAATCCTGGATGCGCTGGGCGACGCCCGAGTGGGTGCACGCCGCCGGCGCGAAGGGGTACAATTTTACGGTCGGCAAAGGCGTCGATGAGAACGGACCCTTCTGGGAGCCGGACTACAAGGACCCGGTCTTTCTCGAAAAGCTTGATCATTTTCTCGCGGCCATGGCGGCGCGGTACGACGGCAACCCGAACGTCGCCTTCATCGACATCGGCTCGTTCGGCGTCTGGGGCGAAGGGCACTCCTGGGCCAGCTCGAAGCTGCCCTTTGACTACGAAAGCCGCAAGATACACGTGGACCTGTACTGCAAGCACTTCAAGAAGACTCTGCTGGCCATCAGTGACGACTTCGCCGGGCCGCAGGAACCGGGACGGCACTTGCCGATCACAGATTACGCCCTCTCCAAAGGCGTGACGCTGCGCGACGACAGCATCTGTGTTCAGCCTCCACCGAACTCATGGTTTCATGCCGAGCTGGCGCAGGAATTCTGGCCGAAGCTGCCCGTGATTTTGGAGCACGAGCACTATGGGCCAAGCAAGAAGCGAAACGCCTGGGGCGACGGCTCGCTTCTGCTGAAGTCCGTCGAGGAGTACCACGCAAGCTACATGTCCATCCACTGGTGGCCGCGAATCCTTCTGGAGGAGAATCGCGAGATCATCGAGAAGATCAACCGGCGGATGGGATATCGAATTCAATTAAAGAAGGCGACATTCCCCGCGCAGATTCGCTTGAGCGAGCCTTTCACGATCGCAAGCACGTGGGCTAACGCCGGAGTTGCGCCCTGCTATCCGGGCGGCTTTATTGCATTTGCCCTCAAGAATGAGCAGGGGGGGATCGTCGCGGCTTTTTGCGATGAGTCATTTAACGTTCGCGATTTAGCCGTCGGCCGGCCCGGCGAAGCGCCGACGAGGATTATCAGCTCGATTTTTGCCGTAGCGCTGAAAACGTACGGCTACGCGCCAAACACCCAGTCGGGCACGTACGACCTGTATGTATCGGTCGGCATGAGGGACGGCACACCCATCCTGGCCCTGCCGCATGAGAACGACGACGGCCACCGCCGATACAAGCTCGGAACCATTCAAGTCCTTGCGGCCAATCCGTAGAGCGCGTCAGACTTGTCAGACAGGTCAGACGTGTCGGACTGATTCATCAGTCGAAATCAGTGGGCAGGTTCGGATTGCGATAGTGCTCGAACATCCGGGCAATCTGGAAAGGCAAAATGCGGGTGATGGATAATTCCGGAATTTCGTTCTCGGCGAAGAAATCGACGGCGGTCGTTTCGTAGCTCGTTTTCGCAGAGCCGCCGATGATTTCGCACAGGAAGAAGAGTTTGTAAATGTGGAACGGAACGAGGGGCTCGTGGGGATGCTTGCTGCGGTCGTACACCGCCAGGAGCCGGCGTGCCTCCGTTTCGTAGCCGGACTCTTCGAGGATTTCCCGGACGACGCTCTCGCTGGGCGACTGGCCCGGATCGGCCCAGCCACCTGGAAGGCTCCAGCGGTCGTCCAGTCTCTCCTTGATCAGCAGTATTTTGCCGTCGCGGAAGACGACGCCGCGAACATCGACTTTCGGCGTCGCGTAGCCCTCTTCCCGCGCAAAGATCGTCATCAGGGCCCTGGTGTCCAGGTCGGATTGTGAGGCCATCATCTCGACGGCAATTTCCCGCACCTTTTCATACCGTTCGATGTCGTAAGGATTTTCGGCGTATGTCAGGCCGTTCTGTGAGAGTGCCGCCAGTTGTTTTGCCCATTTGAGCCAGACGGGTTCCATTCGCCCCATTCTATATAATAGGTGATTTTTCCGGGTCGCAACGCTCGGCGGTCCGGCTACGGTTTTTCTATGGCCCGTTCGCCCGCCTCGCCGGCCGTGGTAATGTCCCGGCCCAGCCCCTGGACCGTCTGGCAGCCCATCAGCGAGAATATCACAAGCGTCAGGGCAATCACCAGAAATATTCTTCTGATCATCTCTTCATTCCTCGAAAAAAACCGTTCAAACCCATAAAAAGCGCTTATATGTATATCGGCAGAAGCCCCCGCGAACCATCAGCCCGAAAGAAAACGCCCCCCGGCGGAGAACAGGTGGACGGACGCCGGCACAGTTCAGTGGCTTGCTGAGCTGCTCAATCTTGAGCGGGCACGGGTAATAGAGTATGCTAATACACGGTTTGGCTGAATCGCCCCCGTTTCTGTCTTCGACAGAAGACACGGGGGCGACCCTACGGAATCTGGCCTTACTTGTCCGAAAGGAGTAAAGAGCGATGTTGTCGAGAATCGTCAGTTTCCTCAGTACCGACATTTGGAGAATAAGGCTCACTGATTACTCGCGAACCAAATCCTTCCTGCTGCGGCAACTGCGCATCATCGCTCTTGCCGTTCGAGGTTACAACGAGGATAGCTGCAAGTTTCGCGCTTCGGCGCTGACCTTCTATTCGCTGCTGTCTATCGTCCCGGTTATCGCGATGATATTCGGCATTGCCAAAGGATTCGGGCTCGAGAAGCGAGTGGAAACGGAGATCCTTCAGAGATTCAAGGGACAGGAGGAAGTCGCGCAGAAGATTCTGGCCTTTGCCAATTCCCTGCTCGAGAGCGCAAGAGGCGGGATTATTGCGGGCGTGGGAGTCCTGATTCTGTTCTGGAGTGTGATGAAGGTCCTGGGCAATATCGAACATTCGTTCAACGAGATCTGGGGCGTCACGAAGCCCCGGAGCATCGGCCGCAAATTCAGTGACTATTTTTCTCTGATACTCGTGTGCCCGATTCTCATGGCCGTCGCCGGCAGTGCGACGGTCGTGGTGAGCAGCCAGGCGCAACTGCTGTTTGAGAAAATCACGTTTCTCAAGTCACTTGGCCCCGTGCTGTTCCTGCCGCTGAAGCTGCTGCCCTACTGTACGCTCTGGGTTGCCTTCACGTTCATATTCGTCTTTATGCCCAATACCGTGGTGAAGCTGAAATCCGGCCTGGTGGCCGGCGTTGTCTCGGGGACGCTTTTTCAGCTTTTACAGTGGGCTTATATCAACCTTCAGATCGGAGTGGCCAAATACAGCGCCGTCTATGGAAGCTTTGCGGCGCTTCCGCTGTTCCTGATATGGCTTCAGACGAGCTGGCTCATCCTTTTGTTCGGGGCGGAAATCGCCTTCGCCGTCCAGAACGTCCACACCTACGAATTCGAGCAGGACTGCCTGTCCATCAGTCACTCGCACAAGAGGCTGCTTTCGCTGCTCGTCGCCAGACTGATCGTCAAGAGGTTCTGCGAGGGCGAATCTCCCCTCGACGCCCGTGAGATTTCCCGTCTGCTGGAGATTCCGATCCGGCTGGTTCGCCAGATACTCCATGAGCTGGTCGAATCGAACGTCTTATCGGAGATAAGAAAACAAAGCGAAGACAAAGAGGTTCAGTACCAACCCGCGCGTGACGTCGAGACGCTGACCGCAAAACGTGTCGTTGACGCCCTTGAGAACAGGGGACATTCGGACATACCCGTTCTGGATTGCGAGGACTTGAGGAAGCTGACCCGAACGTTGGCCGCTTTTAGCGAGATCGTTGAACGTGCCCCTTCAAACGTCGCGCTCAAGAATATCTGATAATCGGCCTCAATGGTTCCGCTGAAATAGTATTATGCCTAATCACCCTTCCTCGATGATGTTCAGTTGCATCAGAGGAGCCATATCCTTCACGCTCCGGAGGTGATTGCCGTAAAAGACCACGCGATGAAGCAGCGTCATCATGTCGTTGCCGAGCACGCCGCTGCCCCAGTTGTGCGCCATTCTTCGTGCGTCGAGTACCTCCGTCGTAATCTGGGTTCGGCATCCACGGTCGTAAAAATCAGTCAGCTCGATGATCTTGCCGGTGGAGATGAGCATCGTGTCAAGGTTGGCCAGCTTGGCGCAGGTAATCTCTTGTCCCACTCTCATCTGGACTTCCAGGGACACCCCCGCGTTGCTGTCGCATTGGGTGCGAATCAGGAATGGGGCCCGTTGTCCCTTCGGCCCATCGAGTTTTGTCGTTGAGGTGCAGTGCGCGTGAATCACGGCGTTCTTCGAGGTATCGAACAGCGGGTCGCTGATAAAGCCGGGGACGCCGAAGGCATAACCGAAAATAAGCATCGTCAGCGTCGAGTCCATGTCGCCCTCGCAGGCGCCGACCAGCCCGAGGTCATTCAGTTTACTGAACGTCAGACAGCCCTTGGCTGGCGCGCCCATACAGGCAGAGCTTGTGATGGCTTGCGCCCGTTCTTTGATCATGATGTCTTTGATCGCCAGATACAGGCGTGCTGAATTGATAATGTCCGCCTTCGAGGGCTCAACGATGCTCTTGGTCTGGTTGATCCAGTACTGTTCAGCCTCCGCCTGGGCGGCCGCAGGATCAATCGCGTTATGTGCGGCGGTGACCTGCTCCTGACTGATCGAGATCACTTCGGGACCCAAGCGGGTTCTGATTTGCTCGGCGGAGCACGCGGGAGCCGTCCCCTTGGCCTTTCCCACGACGATGATGCGCGACTGACGAAGGCGCACAGGAACGCGCAGGAGCGCCGCCGCTCGCTCCAGTTCACCGTAATCGCTGGACGGCAGCAGGATCACTTTCTTGCCGGCTTTCTGCCACTGGGGGACGTACATCCAGTCGTGTCCGCTGAACGGCTGTGAGAAGATAGCCGTGGGCAGTCCTGCATCGACCAGCTTCAGCAGCGGCTGGCCGCTTCCGAAACTAAGATGAACAAGCATAACGGCATCGGCCTTGTCCATGTTGGCGGCAACTTCGCTCGCTGCTTGAACCGTGTTGGGAATCAATTCTCCGCCGACAAAGCTCACGTCGCCAAGGCGGGCTTGTACCCCCGTTAGGTACTGCTTGAGCTTGGCGACCTCTGCGGGGGCGTCGAACGTCGGAGTGGGCCACGCTCCACCTGTGCCCACGTAAACCACGTATATCCTTACCGGCGGCGGCTTGGGCCATCCGGCGTCCTCGGTGGCCGCCAACGATCGTCCTGCAAATCCGCCGGCAAGTAACAGGCCGCCGGTCCCGGCAGCGGTGCTGAGAAATTCTCGTCTTGAAATCGCCTTCATAGCCGGTATCTCCTTATGACACTGTATCCGGGACTCTCACGGGCCGGCATATTGTATCCCATATTAGGAATGCGGTACAAGGGAATTGGTGCGAAGCATCGCACTCTACCGGATAATCCGGAGATTTTCCTTGACGGGGATGTGGGCAATTTGGTACAGATAATATCAATGAAGCTTGCTCGCCGAACGGACGGCGGGTTTTTGTGCCTGCATCGTCGGGCATCAATGGCTTTGGAGTCATCCTGCGGGCATAATTTGTGCAGTTTCTCGAATTGACAAGAGGAGGAACTATTGTGCATGATTCGGGCCGGCGAGACAAACCCGAGTTTCTCGCGAATGTCTTTCGCGTTTGAGCCAATATCATTTCTTTACTGTTTACAGGAGGACTATCATGTTCAAGACGCTGACTTGTCAAGTTGCTCTTGTTCTGCTCGCAGGGCTGGCCAGTAATGCTTCCGGAGGATTGCTGGCGCATTGGGAGTTTGATGAAAGCTCCGGTACAACGGCTCGCGACAGCTCCGGGAACGGCCATGACGGTACGCTTCGAGGCGATCCAAAGTGGGTGGCGGGGATAATTGGCGATGGTGCCCTGAGTCTGGATGGCACGGACGGCCTGGTGGAGGTGCCCCATCATGCGTCGCTGAATCTGACGGACGCGCTGACGATTACGGCATGGGTGAAGCTGCACAATCTCAGTACGTATTACTTTATCGTTTGCAAACAGCCCAGCGGTACGGCACAAAACAACTTTCCGGGTAACTACGAGTTCAGGACGGAGGCAAACACCGGCGCTCTGCAGTTCGGACACCAGCAGACGGAGGGTGAGGTATATACCTTCTACACGTCCACCAGACGTATCGTCGCCGAGCAGTGGTACCACGTTGCGGTAGCATTTACCAAAGGAGGTATGGTCGAATTTTACATCGACGGGGTTCCGGCCGGAAGCGTCGCGCAATCGACGAATTTCGGAGTATTGAACAATGAGCCCGTCAGAATCGGGGGCCGAAAAGACGGGTATTCGTTTTTCAACGGACTCCTGGATGATATTCACATCTACAACAGATCGCTGTCAGCGGCCCAGATGCAGAAACTGTATGACGGCATACCTCCGACGTTCACCATCGCCGAGAAGCCTAACCCGGCGGACGGCGCTATACATGCCGATACATGGGTGACCCTGGGCTGGAGGCCGGGCGAGTTCGCCGTCTCACACGATGTCTATTTGGGCGATAATTTTGGTGACGTGAACAATGGTGCCGGTGAAACGTTCAGGGGCAACCAGGCCGCAGCGTATTACGTTGCCGGTTTTCCGGGATTTGCTTATCCCGATGGTCTTGTTCCCGGGACGACGTACTACTGGCGAATCGATGAGGTCAATACCCTGCACGCGGATAGTCCCTGGAAAGGGGATATTTGGAGCTTCTCGATTCCTCCGAAGAAAGCCTATAATCCACGTCCCGCTGATGGTGCAGAATCCGTAGATACGGCTGCGACGCTTGGCTGGACGGCGGGTTTCGGAGCGAAACTACATTATGTGTATTTCGGCGACAATTTTGATGACGTCAACATGGCCAAAGGAGGACTTCCACAGGGCACAACAACGTACAAACCCAGCGCCCTCGAACCGGGTAAGATTTATTACTGGCGGGTCGATGAGTTCGACGCCGTTGCCACGCACAAAGGCGATATCTGGAGCTTCACGACACCAGGGGCCGTCGGGAATCCGCAGCCGGCGAACGGCTCGGCGAGTGCACAGATCAATGCGGTTCTGAGCTGGAAGCCGGCTGGTGCCGCTGCTTCGCACCGGGTGTACTTCGGCACAGACAAAGAAGCCGTGCGTAAGGCCGATGCCGGTTCACCCGAGTACAAAGGCACCAGGGCACTCGGCGCCGAGAGCTACGACCCTGGATTACTCGAGCCGCAGGCCACGTACTATTGGCGTGTCGATGAGGTCAATGATCTAAATCCGAAGAGTCCCTGGAAGGGTCCGCTCTGGAGCTTCACGACGAGCAACTTCATTCTGGTCGATGATTTTGAGTCCTACGGTGCCGGCAGCAATGAGATATGGTGGGCGTGGAAAGATGGTCTTGGCTATGCCGCTCATGACAATGAGCCGGCGTACGCAGGCAATGGAACGGGCTCGGCGGTGGGTGACGAAACCACCGCATCATTTACCGAGGAAACCATCGTTCACGGTGGCCGTCAGTCCATGCCCTTCGCGTATGATAACAATAAGAACGGCTATGCGAAGTACTCAGAGGTCGAACGGACGTTGAATGCCCCCCGGGACTGGACCGCCAGGGGAGCGAACACATTATCGCTTTGGTTCAGAGGCAATTCAGACAACGCTGCGGACCGGTTGTATGTTGCGATAAGCAATAGCACCGGTGCCGGGGTGGTGGTGTACCATGATGATCCCAGCGCAGCACAGAAGGGCCGCTGGACCCAGTGGGTGATTCCGCTTGAGGTTTTTGGGAATCAGGGTGTCAACTTGACCAACGTGGATAAGATCGCCATCGGTCTGGGCACCAGAGGCAACACGACGACATCGGGCGGCTCCGGCAAGATGTATATCGATGACATCCGGTTGAACCAGTAGGTTTCGTTCACTATCAATTATTCTATTTTTGAGGCAGGACGATCATGTCTAAACAAATTCTTTGTTCGGTTTCTTTTGTTCTGGTGCTTAGCCTGGCGCTGCCAAACGCAGCAAACGGCGAGCTCGTAGGCTGGTGGAGGTTCGAAGAAGGTTCGGGCGGCACGGCTAATGACGCTTCCGGCAACGGTCACAGCGGGACGATTCTGGGGACGCCGGAATGGGTCTCCGGCGCGCCGGGCTCTGGCGGCGCACTGGCATTCAATCCGGCCAAATGCAAGGGACTTAACTGCGGACCCTTCGACCCTACCGATGGAACGGGGCATTTCACCCTCGCCCTTTGGGCGTTCTGGGATGGAACGGGCGATTTTCAGCATTTTTTCACCAAGTCGAATGGGTGGGGCACTGCGACGATGATGTTCCAGGTCGAGCTGTGGGGCGCCCATACCGACGCCACCTATACCGACAGAGTCGGCATTTCGTATGAAGCGGCGGGGTCGGTTCCCTTCTCTATTATGCCCAAGAACCAATGGGTTCACTTAGCCTGGACGTTTGACGGAACCAACGCCAGGCTTTATCTCAACGGAGTCGATGAGGTGGGCCCCAAGACACTTTCAATAGGTCCAAATGTCGATGCCCCGGTCTTTATCGGCGTGGATTACAACGGCGGCAGGGTTTTCCACGGGCCTCTTGACGAAGTCCGCATCTACAGCCATGCCCTGTCGCAGGTCGAGGTCCTCAGTGCAATGAAGGGCCAGCGCTGGCCGTACGCCTTCGGCCCGGACCCGGCTGACGGCACTATCCTCAAGGACACATGGGCCACTCTCTCGTGGAAGCCGGGAGATTTTGCGGTCTCCCACAATGTCTATCTCGGCGACAACTTAAACGACGTGAATGCCGGAACGGGCGGCATGTTCATCGGTAACCAGACACAGACGATGCTGGTTGTCGGCTTTCCCGGATACCCCTATCCGAATGGGCTTGTCCCGGGCACAACCTACTTCTGGCGAATCGACGAAGTCAACGCCGCCGAGCCGAACAGCCCCTGGAAAGGGCCTATCTGGCGCTTCTCGATTCCGCCCAAGACGGCTTATAGCCCCAGCCCGGCTGACGGGGCGCAGTTTGTGGGGCCGGATAATGTGACGCTGACCTGGACTCCGGGCTTTGGCGCCAAGCTGCACCACGTGTACCTCGGCACGAGCTTAGCCGACGTCGAAGCCGGCGCACCCGCTGCGTACAAAGGACCGGCAGGCGTCGCGCGGTTCGGCCCAACCAAGCTGGAGTCAGAGAAGGTCTATTACTGGCGAATAGATGAATTCGACGGGACCTCCACATATAAAGGGGGTATCTGGGCTTTCACGACACCCGGCGCCGCGGGTAGTCCCAAGCCGGCCAATGGCGCTGCGGGTGTGCAGATGACCGCGAAGCTGAGCTGGACGCCGGCCACGAATGCGACTTCCCACCAGGTCTATTTCGGCACAGACAAAGAGGCCGTCAGGAACGCTACGACCGCCTCAGCGGAATACAAAGGCAGCAAGGCCAAAGGCTCCGAGAGCTATGATCCCGGCAAGCTCGCCTGGTACACCCCTTATTACTGGCGCGTGGATGCCGTTTACGCTACAAGCACAGTGAGGGGCCTCGTCTGGAGCTTCACAACGGCCGACTTCCTGCTCGTGGATGACTTTGAGTCCTACAATGACATCGATCCTCCCGCTGCTGGGAGCAACAGGATATTCGACAAGTGGATAGACGGTTTTGCAACCCCGACGACAAACGGCGCTCTGGTGGGCAATGACCTGCCGCCTTATGCCGAGCAGGCAACCGTCCATGGCGGCGTGCAGTCGATGCCGTATCGCTACGACAATGCCAACAAGACTTCTGAGGCCACGATGACGCTGGTTTATCCGCGTGACTGGACGGAAGAAGGCGTTACAAGGCTGTCACTGTGGTTCCGCGGCTCATCGGCCAATTTCGCCGAGCGGATGTACGTGGCTCTCAACGGCGGTACGCCCGTCTATAATGGCGATCCGAAGGCGGCCCAGGCGGCTGGATGGACTGAGTGGGTGATCGACCTGCAGGCGTTTCAGGGCGTGACCCTCACAAATGTAAACACGATCACGCTGGGCTTCGGCACGAAGGGCAGCCCTGCGGCCGGCGGCACAGGCAAGGTGTACTTCGACGACATCCGCCTGAATCGGTAGAGAGCTGCTCACTGAAGCTCAAAAGCAGCTTTGGAATTCAATGACTTGCACCAATCGGGGCCTGTACCAATTGATTCGGTACAGGCCCCGTTCGTTTTCACAAGCAGCGGGATTATTGCCCAGGAAATTGCCCTGCCTGCTGGTTTACGACTTAATGACGGGCCAGTCAAATGTAGTTTGCATGTCGATGTATTTGCCCATTCGGCTCGATTCACGGCAGGCGATCATGATCTCCGGACAATGCAGAGCATGTTCGCACGTGAGCAGACGCTTGGCCACGTATGATGCACCCTGTTGCCAGCGGAAACCCTGCGAGTCAGTGCAGCAGCGTTTCATCTGAGGATCCCCATTCGTCGCCAGGTCCACACCGGCGGGTTCCCAATCGTAGCCTGCCAGATTCATTACTCCACTATCGTCGAATATCTCGACGGTCGTCTTGTTTTTTCCATCGCATCGTGGGGCCTGGCCCCATCGAACAGAGAAAACCCCCTCATGACCTGGCTAAGCGTTCCTTTCCCGTGGTCCTATGATGCGAATGCACAATCCGAAAATTTTCCTTGATGAGAAGGGGGCTGATATGGTACAAATAATACTAATCAAGCGTATGCCTGCACCCTCAGGTATCTTGCAGCCTTGACAGTATCAAGCAGGCGCACTTTGTGTAGTTTTGCAAAGAGACGAGGAGTTGTTACATCGCATGCGGAGTCATTGAAAACACTTTACATCTCAACTAACAACCTGTGTCTCTCAATATGAGGAGGGTTACTGTGTGTAGAAAATCGATTTGCTTATTCTCCGTTATTTTAGCGATGGCGATGGTCGGAGAGGCCTCGGCCGGCCTGCTGGGTTACTGGAGGTTGGATGAGAATGATGGGGCCATTGCTGCGGATTCATCAGGAAACGGCTATGACGGGAAGATTAACGGGGCATTGTGGACATCAGGCAAGTCAGGCTCTGCTTTGTATTTCGACGGTGTCGATGACTATGTGCTTTGTGCTGAAAGAGCAGGGACCGGGCCGGGCGTCTATCCGAAGCAGCTTATGCCCCAGACCTTCACCGTATCCTGCTGGACCAGGCTCGATAACTTCGCCTATTTCAGCAGCTTCGTCGGCAACGGCATGGATACCGGCAACGACGAGTGTGGATTCTTTTTGTATAACTGGGGCTGGGTGGGCGATAACGAACGCGACTTTGGCCTGGCCATACGAACCGAAACCGCGATGAACTACGTTGAAACTCCGAATATCTACCAAACGGACACCTGGTATCACCTTGCGGCCACCTATGACGGAGCGGATGTAAGGATTTATGTCAACGGCTTGCTGGTCACTGGCCCGACGAATGTAGGAGGGCCCCTAAGGTGGGTCAGCGCGGGCAGCGGCAATTATCCTGAAAGGTTCGCCATCGGAGTATGGCTGGATCCGGGCTACGATTTGTGGATCGATGGCATCATTGACGAGGTGGGCTATTGGGACACGGTGCTGACCGAAGTGGAGATAAAGAAGCTCGCAGAACGCACAAAAGCAAGTGAGCCAAGTCCCGCCGACGGCGCTCTGCATCCGGACACGTGGGTGAATCTTGGCTGGGTTCCGGGAGCTTACGCCACCTCGCATAATGTGTATTTAGGCGACAATTTTGACAATGTGAATAATGGCACGGATGGCACATTCCGAGGTAATCAGACCGGCACGTACTATGTTGCCGGCTTTCCCGGCTTTGCTTATCCGGAGGGTCTGGTTCCGGGGACTGCTTATTACTGGCGAATTGACGAGGTCAACGAGGCGAACCCCAGCAGTCCGTGGAAAGGTGACGTTTGGAGTTTCTCGATTCCACCCAAGACGGCGTACAATCCCAGTCCGGCGGATGGCGCTGAGTCGGTCGCCGTGGACGCGAAGCTGAGCTGGACGGCAGGCTTCAGGGCGAAATTGCACACGGTATATTTTGGCGACGATTTTGACACGGTTGCGAATGCCGCCGGGGGATTACCCCAGGGAGTGACAACCTACAATCCCGGCCTGCTCAAATCGGAGAAAGTCTATTACTGGAGGGTCGATGAATTTGACAGCGCCTCCACATATAAAGGCAATATCTGGGCTTTCACGACGCCCGGCGCCGCGAGCAATCCCAGGCCGGCTAATGGCGCTGCGGGCGTGCAGATGACCGCGAAACTAAGCTGGACGCCGGCGACGAACGCCACATCGCACCAGGTCTATTTCGGCACGGACAAGGACGCCGTGCGCAGCGCGACAACCGTCTCGCCGGAGTATAAAGGCAGCAAGGCCAAAGGTTCCGAGAGCTACGATCCAGGCAAGCTCACCTGGTACACCCCTTACTACTGGCGCGTCGATGCAGTCTGTGATACGGGCACGGTGAAGGGTCTCATCTGGAGCTTCACGACGGCCGATTTCCTGCTCGTGGACGATTTCGAATCCTACAATGACATCGACCCGCCCGACCCCGCGAGCAACAGGATATTCGACAAGTGGATAGACGGCTTTGCAAGCCCGACGACAAACGGGGCGCTGGTGGGCAATGACCTGCCGCCCTACGCCGAGCGGACGATTGTCCACGGCGGCCTCCAATCGATGCCGTATTCCTACAACAACAACCTCAAGACCTCCGAGGCCACCATGATGCTGGTTTATCCGCGTGACTGGACTGAGGAAGAGGTTACGAGACTGTCGCTGTGGTTCAGAGGCGCCCCGGCCAACGCCCCAGAGCGGATGTATGTATCTCTCAACGGCGGCACGCCCGTCTATCACGCTGATCCGAAGGCGGCGCAGGCGGTGGAATGGACCGAGTGGGTGATCGACCTGCAGGCGTTCCAGGGTGTGACCCTCATGAATGTCAATACAATTACGATAGGTTTCGGCACGAAGGGCAGCCCGGCCGCAGGTGGCTCAGGCAATATGTATTTCGACGACATCCGGCTGTATCAGCCAAAGAGCGAGCTAAAGTAACAAGTACGTTTCGCTTTAGGCACTTTTGTGTCGTTATGGAACATATCGACTGTTAGTAGTGGTGATTTATGGTTTACCTGCCCGTACAAGTGAGGAATGCCACGACTATGAGAGATTCGATTGCCTTTCTCGTTCTGCTGACTTTTGCTTTCCCGTCCTTTCCTGTGGTCCAGGCCCAGGAGCCCCTTCGGATAAGCGAGTTCATGGCCGTCAATGACAGCGGTCTTGACGACGAAGATCGGGATGAGGAGGACTGGATTGAGATTCACAATACCTCAGGCGCCACGGTTGACCTGGAGGGCTGGTACCTGACGGATGACGCCGATAATCTGACGAAGTGGGCGTTTCCGAAGGTGACGCTCGCGTCCGATTCCTATTTGATAGTTTTCGCATCCGGAAAGAATCGCAGAGATCCTTCGGGTGTTTTACATGCCAATTTCAAACTGAACGGGGGCGGCGAGTATCTCGGATTGATCCATCCGGATGGGCGCACAGTCGCTTCGGAATTCGCTCCCGCCTACCCGGTCCAAGCGCCCGATGTCTCTTATGGTTTTAGCGCCGTGGATAAGGAAGTATCGCTGGTTCCGTCCGGCGCGCCGGCCAGGGCCCTGATTCCGCAGGATGGTGCGTTGGAGCCTGCCGGACAGTTTCCGGGCGAGCTGCGTCCCTGGACGCTGGAAAGCCTGGATGATTCAGGCTGGCAGACGGGTGTTACCGGCGTTGGCTACGCTTATCCCGAGCTGATTGGATTAGACGTCTCGGCCATGCGCTTCGTCAATCAGACGGTATATATCCGGATACCCTTCGAAGTGGACAATCCTTTGGCGGTTGTCACCATGACCTTACGCATGCGCTACGAAGATGGGATGATCGCCTACATTAACGGGCTGGAAGTGGCGCGGAGCAACGCCCCCGCCCCGGGTGCAGAGACGTGGGATTCCGGTGCTCCGGCCTATCGTGTCAACCGGATTGCCGTCAAAGCGGTTGACTATCCCATTCCTCGGTTCGATTTCCTCCACGTGGGTACGAACGTGCTTGCGGTGCAGGGATTGAATTATCTTGTGGATAGTGGGAGCCTGCTGATCTTTCCCGAGCTTCTGGCCAAGACACACGTCTATGCCGATGCGCCGCCTCAGTATTTTGTGAATCCGACCCCCGGCAAGCCGAACAACATGGGCGTTGACAAGCTCGGACCAATTATTTCCAACAGCGAGCACTACCCGAAGATTCCAGGCGAGAATGACGACCTGCTGGTCACCGTCCGAATCATACCATCCTTCGATCCCGTGGACACGACGGAGCTGCATTATCGTGTGATGTTCGCTAACGAAGTGACTATTCCGCTTCGTGACGATGGCAGCAGCGGCGACGGACAACCGTCTGACGGGGTATATGGGGCACGGATTCCCACTGAAGCCTTCAGTGCGGGGCAGATGGTGCGCTGGTACGTTACAGCCACGGACATAGCCGGACGCACATCCAGGTTTCCATCGTTTTTTGTTCTGCAAAATTCCCCTCAATATTACGGCACCGTGGTTGAGGATCCGAGCCTTGTTAATCCCCTGCCTGTCCTGCATTGGTTTATCGAAAACCCGGCAGCGGCCAATTCCGATGCCGGAACCCGCTGTGTGCTCTTTTATGACGGCGAGTTTTACGACAACGTCGGGATCAACATTCACGGCCAATCCAGCCGGGGCTTTCCAAAGAAGAGCTACGACATCGATTTCAATCCCGGCCATAACTTCAAGTGGGCGCCGAAAAAAACCCGCGCCGATGACATCAATCTGATGACGACCTACCCGGATAAAGCGCACATGCGAAACATATTGGCCTATGATACCTATCGGGATGCGGATTGCCCTTACCACTGGGTTTTTCCCGTGCGCGTCCAGCAAAATGGGGCTTTTTGGGGCACGGCCCATGTGATGGAAAACGGGGATGAAGACTGGCTGGTTCGAATGGGCCTGAACGCCGAGGGGGCGCTCTATAAGATGTACAACAAATTTGACACTGCGAGTTCCGCTACGACCGGCGCCGAGAAGAAGACTCGCAAAAACGAGGACAATTCGGACTTGTCGGCGCTCTTCAACGGCCTGAGTCTCTCGGGCGAAGCACGCCGTCAATACCTATACGACAACGTGAACATCGCGCAGGTCGTCGATTTCCTGGCGGTCCGCGTTCTCACGGGCGACGTCGATTGCTGCCATAAGAACTACTACCTCTACCGCGATACGGGTTTCACGAATGAATGGCAGATGTGGCCGTGGGACGTGGACCTGAGCTTCGGGCGAGTGTGGAATTCCTCCGAGACGTATTGGAACGAGAATCTTGTTACAAATACCGGGCTATTTGTCGGCCAGGGCAATCGTATGCCGGATGCCATTTTTAATACCCCGGAAATGCGGCAAATGTATCTGCGCCGCATACGAACGCTCATGGATGAGTTTCTCATGGCGCCGAATACACTGGCGGAGAAACTGTATTTCGAGCCCCAGATTGACATGTGGGTCGCTCTGATTGCTCCCGATGCGGCCCTGGACGCCGTCAAATGGGGTTCCGACTCATGGGGCAACGGTTCTACGGCTCCTTGCTGCCCCCAATCTCTGGGACAAGCTGTTGACGAGCTAAAGTACTATTACCTGCCCGAGCGCCGGCGTTTACTATTCAACCGCCTGGTCTCCGGGGCCGGTGAAATACCATACGTCCAGCCGGCCGGTACGGTTGTCAATTTCGGCACCATTGATACCAGCCCGACCAGCGGTAACCTGGACGAGCAGTACATCCAACTGCAAAATCTCAACGGTTTTGCAGTAGATATATCCGGCTGGACGTTGAGCCGTGGGCAAGAGCCTAACAACGTTCCTCTTTTCACGTTTCGCGGCGGCACGGTCATTCCCGCCGGCGGGACGATTTACCTCGCCGCCAGCCGAGTAGCTTTTCGCTCTCGGACTGCCCCTCCCACGGGCAACCAGGCGTTGTTTGTTGTGGGTGATTTTAGCGGCCACCTTGCAGTCCGCGACGAAACGCTGAATTTAACCGACCGTCAGCAAGTAACGGTAGATTCCGTCAAAACAACCCACCGTGGCAGGTGGTGATGAGTTTCCTTGACGACATGGATTTGGTTCGATACAAACAGATGTAATTCATGGCTTGTGGAGGAACAACGAGTGGGCATAAGTTGCGGGTAACGATCGTCATTGCAAGATCGCTGGGAGTTTGCCTGGACACGTATGAGCTTAGTAAGGATAGAGTGACTTATTATTAGTTGTCTTAACCCTAAATTAAAGGAGGATTATCATGTGTGAAAGACGAATCTATTTGACTTGCTTTATTCTGATGCTGGTTGCTGTCCCGTGTGTGACTCACGCGCAAGTCGAGAACCTGGTGCTAAATCCAAGTTTTGAGGAGGATGAGGTTATCTTAAATGACCCGGACTGGGAACAGTGGTGTACCTGGAATCCGGATGATGTTACCGGCAGCATCGCCGAGATCGACGACACCCAGTCCATCGATGGTAAAAGGAGCCTTAGGATTGAGCCGGTAGGAACCGAAAACTGGCATTTCGTATTGGCGTATATATCCGTACCGGCCACGAAGGGCTCCAAACTCACTGCCAGTTTCTGGGTCAAAGCCCAGGAGCCGCGCCCGCTTACAGCGGCGTTCAAGGCGGCGGACAACACGGTTACCTGGGGGGAAACAGACTTCCAGTTGACGACGGAGTGGGCTGAGTATTCAATGACCTCAGACTCCCAAAGTGACGACGTAAAGCTCGAGCTCTGGTGTGCTGCCGCCCCCGTTACATTCTGGCTGGATTTTGTATATATGTATGAGGGAGAGTATGTTGCCGGAATCAATCCTGCACCGCCGCTCAAGGCTTCCGAACCGAATCCAGCCAATGGGGCATTCCTTGAGCAAACATGGGTTAACCTTTCCTGGAAGGCGGGACAGCTTGCCGTCTCACATGACGTGTATTTGGGTGATGATTTCGACGCAGTCACCGACGGTACGGCCGAGACGTTCCGAGGCAACCAGGTTTCGACGTTTTATGTTGCCGGTTTTCCTGGATATGCCTATCCAAATGGTCTCGTTCCGGGAACAACCTATTATTGGCGGATCGACGAGGTCAATAAGGCCGATCCGAATAGTCCATGGAAGGGTGACGTCTGGAGTTTCTCGATTGCACCTCAGACAGCTTACAACCCCGATCCGGCGGACGGTGCCGAATTCGTAGCCCTGAATGTGAAGCTCAGTTGGATGCCGGGATTCGGTGCGAAGTTGCACTATGTGTATTTCGGAGACAATTTTGACGATGTAAGTAATGCCACAGGAGCACTCCCGTCCGGCATAACGACTTATACACCCAGCCCGCTCAAATCGGAGAAGGTCTATTACTGGCGAGTCGATGAGTTTGATGGGACCTCCACACATAAAGGGAATATCTGGGCCTTTACGACGCCGGACGCCGCCGGCAATCCGAAGCCGGCCAACGGTTCTGCGAATGTGCAGATGACCGCCAAACTGAGCTGGACGCCGGCAACAAACGCGACCTCGCACCAGGTCTATTTCGGCACGGATAAGGACGCCGTGCGCAGCGCGACAACAGCCTCGCCGGAGTACAAAGGCAGCAAGGCCAAAGGCTCCGAAAGCTACGATCCCGGCAAACTCGCCTGGCATACGACCTACTACTGGCGTGCGGATGCGGTTTACAATACAGGTACCGTGAAAGGTCTGGTCTGGAGCTTCACGACGGCCGATTTCCTGCTCGTGGACGACTTCGAGTCCTACAACGACCTCGACCCGCCCGATCCGGCAAGCAACAGGATCTTTGATGCATGGATAGATGGTTTTGCGACCCCGACGACAAACGGGGCGCTGGTGGGCAATGACCTTCCTCCCTACGCCGAGCGGACTATCGTCCACAGCGGCGCCCAGTCGATGCCCTATCGCTATGACAATGCCAACAGGACATCCGAGGCAACGCTGACGCTGGTTTATCCGCGTGACTGGACCGAGGAAGGTGTTGGGCAATTATCGCTGTGGTTCAGAGGCGCCCCGGCCAATTCCGCAGAGCGAATGTATGTGGCTCTGAATGGCAGCGCAGTTGTGTATCACGATGATCCCGCGGTGACACAGAAGGCCGGATGGACGCGATGGGTGATCGACTTGCAGGCGTTCCAGGGCGTGACGCTGACGAACGTTAACACGATTTCGATTGGCTTCGGCACCAAGGGCAGCCCCGCAGCTGGCGGCACGGGAAAGATGTATTTCGACGACATCCGCCTGTACCGGCTGAGCACTGGTCCATAACAGCACAACCAGCTAACATCAGAAGCGTTATCTGTTCGGGGCCTGTTCCGATTGATTCGGTACGGGCCCCGTTCATTTTCATTTCGCAGCAAAATCGCGGATTTTGCCCACCCAAACACCTCTTTTTCCTATAAAAATACGTAGTCACCACAATAGACAAGATTGTACATACAGAGTATGAGGTTGCGGTAGCAACAGCGGAGCTTCTTTCTTGAGGCCAGTGTGGGCGAGTTCTATGCTCGCCACAAGAATTTGGGCGTATCGCCCGGGTATGGGGGAAGGCAGTATGAATTGATGTCGTCTATTGATGTGTCAGGTTTTTAAGGCATAGACTTCAATGTCAAAGGTCTGGATGGCTCCAAGGCATGTCGGTGCACAGTGCACTTTCAACACCTTACCAATCTCGTGAAAGGAGACAAAGATGGTGACAAAACGGGCAAAGCTAATGCGAGCGTGTATCGTTCTTCTTCTCTCTGTTGGATTGTACAGGACGGTTGCCGCTCAGGAGCTTAAGCTTGAAGGTGGGTACAGTGGAGCAGAGGATGTCAACGGGCCAGTATTTCAGATCACGAACCCCGACCATGCCCTAAAATTCAGCCACGTGGACCCGAACAATAGACCCGTGGAAGACGGCGGACTCCGCCAAGGGGATAACAGATCCTTCAAAATATGGGGTAGCGGCCAGCCATCCCCAAGCCAGGGCATAAAATACGGCCCTGTGAAATCAACAAAATCCGGACCCTCCCAAGGGGGTAGCTCATCTAAGAACTGGGGTATCGGCCAGTCCTCCTCGGGCCAGCCAGCAGGCAGCCCTGTCAAGACGACGGCTTTGCTTCAGGGAGGGCAGGGGGAGAGATGTGCAATCCTCGGTCGATATGAGGATTACGATTTAGCTGGTGGGCCCTCCGAGACTCTTGACTATATAAATGTAGGTATTCTTGGTGGTGTCGGCTATGGTGTGGCAGGAATCGCGGATAGCGGTAAGGCGGTTGGCATCTTGGCCCGGAACACTGGGGGCTATGCCGGCGTCTTCGAGGGGGATATCCTTCTCAGAGCTCTCTCCAATGATCCTGGAGACATAATCTTCCAGACATCCGATGGCACGCAGAAAGCGCGCATCTGGAGTGAGCCCTCCGGCGTAAGCGGTCTGCACCTGAGTAGCGGTGATAACGATCCAGATTTGAGTATCAATCCCGATGGAACCGTGCTCATCAAAGAAAAGCTGAAGATCGTAAGCCGGAAGAGCGGTCAGGACCTGATAGAGTTTGGCGACGGCCTTGACTACGCTGAGGGTTTTGACGTGTCGGATGATGCGAATGTCGGCCCGGGAACCGTTTTGGTCATTGACCCGCAGAATCCAGGCAATCTAACAGTCAGCACCGACGCATACGACACAAAGGTCGCCGGGATCATAGCGGGAGCCAAAGCTCTGGGCTCGGGCGTACGGCTGGGAACGGGCCAGTTCGATAAGGACGTGGCCCTCGCCGGCCGCGTGTACTGCAATGTGGATGCGACGGAAGGCCCGGTGGAGCCGGGCGACCTCTTGACGACTTCCGCGACGGCGGGGTATGCGATGAAGGTGTCCGATCATCTCCGCGCCCAGGGGGCCATCCTCGGCAAGGCCATGGAGAGGCTTGAGAAAGGCCGGAGAGCTCAGATACTCGTCCTTGTGACGCTGCAGTAGGAAGGAGGTGACGATTATGAAGATGTCATACACAGTGATCATAGTCGGCGGGTGGCTACTCACCGGCCAGGCGGTTGCTGGAAATGGGGCGGAGATGTCTAGCTCAACTATTTCAGTTGATGCTTCTGCCGACGCATTTACGGTGGTGCTCCTGCCCGATACCCAATACTATTCTGAGGGGGACTCCGCGACGTACCACAGGCAGACATGGTGGTGCGCGGGGTACACGCCGCCCTTGTTTCCAGGAATGAAACCTACAAAGCTTCCAGGAGTGGAACCACCCAAAATGGTTATCCATCTTGGCGACATAACAAACGACGGGAACAAAGAGGACCAGTGGGAGGCTGCGAGCTCGGCTCACGCAGTCTTGGATAGTGCAGGCATTCCTTATACTGTTGTACCGGGAAACCACGACTACGAGACCGCGGGAGGGGACGAGAACAAAGCGACAAGGTATGAAGGGCGCAATACGACAAACTATAATGTGTACTTTGGTCCAGGGCAATTTCAGGGCAAGCCTTGGTATGGCGGGCACTTTCCCTGTCTCTTTCCCAAGTCCAAGGATCACTTCCCTTTCCTCTGTTCGAACGACAACAATTACGCATTCTTCGAGGAGGGAGGTCTGGAATTCATGGTGGTGAACCTCGAATATGCCCCAAGACCGGATGCCTTGTGCTGGGCGAATGCCCTCATTAGGGATCACCCCAAACGAAGAGTCATTATCGTGACGCATGGTTACCTTGACCATGATCGTAATTACACCAACTTCTCCGAGAAAGACGGTGGTTCTTGGAGCGCTTTAAGGATCTGGCACGAATTGGTTCGAAGGCATAGCAATGTCTTCCTGGTGTTGTGTGGTCACGTGGGTAACTCGCTGAGGAAAACTCAGACTCCGGATGGACCAGCTAGGGAGGGCGGAGTGAAGAACACAGTCTACGCAATCCTGACCGACTATCAGGACGAAACGGATGAAAAAGGGGAGAAGCACGGGCAAGGCTGGCTGCGAACTCTAAGATTTGTGCCGTCTGAAAATAGAATCTATGTTCGGACTTTCTCCGTGTTGCCGGGTGTGGACCGCTTCAACGCCCCAAAAAAGGACGAAGAAGGAAACGACACAGATGAAAATCGCTATCCTGAGAAGCCCGACCATGACCAGCATAGTTATAAGCTATCCTATGACATGACTACCCCTACTTCATATGAATACTCCGCGTACGGGAAGACATGTGATTGCAGCGATCCCAGCCACCACAACATAGCATTCTCCGGTACCATGCGAGTCGAGTCAGGGCAAGACCCATTTGAGATTCTGCCTGGCAGAAGGCTCATATTCAGGGACGGTGCCAGGCTTGTTGTCGATGGGACACTCACTGCTGATGGGACCGACAGCCCGATCTGGTTTGTGTCCGAACAGGACACCCCGATCTTCTTCGCGCACAAACAGGAGCCTCGCGTCAAGATCTCTTCGAAGCTGACGATCACGGGTGGCGGCGGTGCGATCAGAATGCCATAAAGGTTAGTAGAGAGCCCAGATACTCGTCCTGGTAACGTCGCAGTAGAAAAGGAGACGACGATCATGAAGATCTCATGCACAGCGATTATGGTCGCTGCGTGGTTACTAACCGTCGAGGCCGAATCGGCCCGCGCAGCTTCTCCACCATCTGCATCCTACCACACTCTCGCTGTAAGATGGTCTCCGATCATCATGCAGGACGTGGGTTGCCCCAATGTGGATGGCATTATGGCGAACTACGGAGACTACATCACTCGTATAGACTATGACGGTGACTACGTAGGCAACAACAATTGGGATAACTTGGGTTATCCGTATAAGGCGCGTCGTTTGCCAGCGTACGTGTACTACGCGCTGATGGAGACGCAGACCCACTATTTCATCTGGTATGCGTTATTCCATCCAGCAGATGATTTTCGCTGCACAAGTTCGTCTGTTGAAATTAGCCACTCCCATTATCATGAGAACGATCTTGAGGGAATGGTAATGTGCGTCTATAAAGACGGGAGCCGATATGGAAAACTCCAGGTAGTCCAACTTCAGGCGCACTACACCATCTCTCAATACGGGGGGCCGGATCCAGCCCTCGTGCGCAGTGGTGAAGACCATATTGACGAAGACGAACCCATAAGACTCCAACGTCATCCCGGTGACAATATGGATCACCCCACCGTATGGGTGGAAGGCGGAGGTCACGGCATCCAGCGGAAGGACACAGGCGACTGGTCAAGTGTGAAGTACTATTTCAAGGGCGTTGCCGAAGATCTGGACGATCCGGGTGTCTCTTACGACTACGTTGGCTATGATCTTCTGTCCATATCTGCGGAAATGTGGGAGCTCAGGACCAACTGCTGCGGGCGTCTTTTTGATGACTGGGGCAACTATGACGGTCGGCAATTTTCCGTTGCAGGGCTGTATCGGAAGTTCGATGGCGATGATGGCGCCGAGGATGGGGCGTCTACTCCATGGAACTGGGACGAGCATAAGGTCCTGGGTCTTGGTGAGGATGATGGTCCTTGGGGCCCGGGTGACTGGTTTATGGATCCCGCTGATTATCACACTCGCCTTACGTGGGATGTCCCTTTCTTAACGAAATACGTCTTCCACCCGTTTGGCTATGACAATGGTCTGGACCACCTCGGCGGTGATATCTACAACGGATCAAGCGGTACAACCACACTGCACCTTGGCCCCTATCGAGTCGTCAGGGACGTCAAAATCCCTTACGACCAAACACTACAAGTTGATCCTGGCCGGAAGATATCGTGTAATCGAGGCACGAAATTCATCTGCGACGGACGACTGTCTATCAATGGGCAGGGAAATCCCGTACGGATTGTCAGTTACGATGACGCGACCTTTGGGATGCGTATCGCTGGGCGCCTAGTTGCCAGAAATGGTGCCGTGATCAGAATGCGTTAGTGCGGAAAGGAACGGTTGTACAATGGAATCCTGGTTGTTGCACTTACTCTTGGTTATACAAACCCCATTCCTGTTCACGTTGTTCGCAAGAGCTGAAACGGTACCGCCGGAAGACGCGGCCGGAGTCGCATTGAATTGGATTGCTTTAGTCAACCGTGCGCAAGGCTCGTGGGGCGACTGTCAGACGGCGGAAGTAGCAGCTGTCGAGGAGATTAGAGCGGGGAATCGACGAGTGGAAATTCGACCGTCGGGCACACGGCGGAGCCGGGCGTTTTTTCATCGGACGGTCTCGATGTGAATAGCAGCTCGGGCCTTGCGTATTAGCTTTTCGGGATGATTTTGAAGGCGGCGTCGTTGCCGATATGCGAGGCGTGGCCGCCGGTGGTTTTCAGCTCCGGGATTGTGAAGCTGAGCTTGCCGTTGCGACACTCGATGGTCTGGACATCTAAATACCGGCCGCGCCAGGTTCGGTACAATCGGACCTCGTATTGGCCGTCGGGCAGGCCGGAGATGGTGAAGGATTCGTTCGCGACGCTGGTGCGAGGATTAACCACCCAGCCGAAGACCAGCTTGTCGCTCTTCATCGCCCATGCGTCGCACTGGCCGGCGGTAATCTCGGCGGGCGCCAGATTGAGATTTGCAAAATCAATGTCCGAGACGAATTGCGAGAAGTAGAGCATCTGGTTTGTCACGATACTGTCGTTGAGCCAGTCCGAGTGCGCCCACCAGAACGGCGTCGCGCACAGGCCGTTGGCCAGGCTCACCCAGAGGGCGTTGTGATACATGGCGAGGTACCCCGGCATTCCCGGCTCGTAATACGTATGGTCCCAGCCGCACTCGCCGACGATGGCCGGCTTGCCGAAGCCGGTCCAGAGGGCCTGTGTCTGGCTCGCGTAGTTGCGGTAGCTGAATTGGAGCGGGTCTTCGTCGTTCGGGCCGAGCTTGCCGCTCTTGGGCATCGGGTGGCCCTGGGCCTCGTAGATTTCACGTCCGGCGATGTCGAAGATTTTGTAGCCTTCCGGCCACCATTCCTTGATGCCGCCGCTCTGCGTGCCGGTCGTCGGCCGGCCATACGGGTCGTGCTGGTTGAAAAACGCATCGACTTTGCGGCACCACTGCTCAGCTACGGCGTGGTCGCCCTCGGTCCAGCCCTCGGTGCCGTTGATCTCATCGACGACGAACCACAGGAACATCGCCCGGCTATAGCCCCAGCGGGCGATGATGTAGCGGTAGAGCTTTTCCTGGTATTTCCACGCCTGCTCACTGCCGAAAAAATCCTTCGCGCTGCTGACAAGGCTGTAGGGGTTACTTCTGTACCGCGCGTTTCCGCCACCCCAGACGGCCATCGAGATATACGAGTGAAACCAGATGTTCCAGCTTATGTGCATGTCCCGCGACTCGCACCATTCGAAGAGCTGGTCCATCCGCCCGCAGCGGTTCTGGTCGTAGCGTCCTAAGCCGGTGCCCATGGTCTCCAGCGGGTCCGGGAAGAAGCTGATGAAATTCGCTCCGCGTTTTTTGAGATTGTCGAGGCCGTCTTCTGTAATCTGGCCCTCGTTGAAAAGCTCGTAGGCGTCGTTATACCACAAGCCGACGCCGTAGTATGAGGCGCCGTCGTCATACTTGAGATACCGCTGATTCGGCGCGATTTTGACAAAGCCGTGATGGGCCGAGCTTGTCGCGGTGAACGTGCCGGGCCGGCTGCTGGCCGTGCCTTCGGAGTCGGTCACTGTCACCACGTATCGCCACGTGCCTTCTTCAGTCGGGGAAAAACGCACCATCCAGAGTGAAGCCCAACTGGACGGATTGTAGAAGCCCCAGATGGTCATTTTTTTGCCCGAAGGCGAAGTGAATTCTGCTCGCAGGTCAATCTCCTGCGGATCGAACGGATTGGTATAGGCGGCCTCAAGGTCGATCCGCAATTCAAACTTCTCATAGAGAGCCACCTCGCCCGAGACTGTGCGGACCGATAGTATCGACGGCGGCTTAGCCGTCGCGGGCGTCGCCATCATCAGACACATCGTTGCCGCCGCGATAAGCAGCAGACTGTTACGCCTGGGGGATACGTTCATTTGAATCTTCATCGGTCGAAATCCTTTCGTTTGCGGTGTTTTCATCGGCACGGCAGGAGATTCTATCCTGCGGCTCCAAGCCGGTCAAAAGTTCTTATTGGACAACCGAGCAACAGGGTGGCGTCTTCGAGCCTGATTTGCTATACTGCTATTGATTATTAAGCTATATCTGAAAGGTATCCGATGTATAAGTCCGCATCCTGGTTCGCGCTTTGCCTGTCATTCTTTGTTAGCTCCGAATCCGTCCGGTCCGAGGATTGGCCCACGTTCATGCACGACAGCCACAGAAGCGGCGTGACCGGCGAGAAGCTGACGCTGCCCTTAACCGAATCGTGGGTGTTCAAGGCCGCCCAGCAGCCGCAGCCCGCCTGGCCGCCGCCGGCAAAGCAGGATTTCTACCACAAGCATTACGAGCTGCGAGAGACCGTCGCTTATGATCGGGCCTTTCACGTGGTCGGAGCCGGCCAAACGATATTCTTTGGCTCCTCGGCGGATGACAAGGTCTATGCCCTCGATGCCACGACCGGGCGGCAGCGCTGGACGTTTTTCACGGAAGGCCCTGTCCGGCTGGCCCCTTCGGTCGCGGATGACAAAGTGTACGTGGGTTCGGACGATGGATGCGCTTACTGTCTCTCGGCCGGCGATGGGGCGCTCGTCTGGAAATACAAAGCCGCCGGTCAGGATCGAATGATTCCAGGCAATGGGCGCATGATATCCGTATGGCCGATACGAACGGGCGTGCTCATCGATGACGGTACGCTCTACTTCGCCACCGGGCTGTTCCCCAATCAAGGTACGTTCCTGTTCGCACTTTCCGCCAAAGATGGCGCCGTGACGTGGAAGCAGCAGGTGGACATTTCGCCCCAGGGTTACATGCTCGCCTCCGATGAGCGGCTGTATGTCCCCACGGGCCGGGCTAATCCGTTCATCTTCACGCGAGCGGATGGCAGTTTAGTGGGTGAGCTGCCCAGCGCCGGCGGGACGTTCGCACTGCTGACGGAGGACGTCCTCGTAGCCGGGCCCGGGCGGGGCTCCAAAGAGCTGAACGCCGGTGACCTGGAGACCAGGAGCAAAGTCGCCATGTTCGGCGGCCTGCGCATGCTGGTGAACGGGCCGACCGCTTACATGCAGTCGGAGGACCAGCTTTCGGCCTTCGACCGAGGCTCGTACCTCAAGCTGTCGAGGCAGCAATTCGCCCTGGCCGCCCAGCGCGACAAGCTCAAAGAGCAGCTCAAAAAGATAGACAAAAGCAGCCCGCAAGTTCAGGAGATTCAGCAGCAGACGGATACTCTGACGGCGCAGATCAACGAGCTGGGTGAAAAACTGAAAGGCTGCTACCTCTGGACCGTTGCGTGTGAATATCCATACTCGATGATCATGGCGGGTGACGTTCTTTTCATCGGGGGCCGCAATAAGGTCGCCGCGATTGATCCCAGGAGCGGAAAAGTCATCTGGACCGGCCCCGTCGGCGGCGGTGCATACGGCCTGAGCGTGGTCAACGGCGGGCTTTTTGTCAGTACGGACGAGGGGCAGATACACTGCTTCAGACACGGCGCACAACAAGATGCACGAACCATCACGGCTGAGGCCGACCGCAATCCTTATCCGCAGGATTCTCTCTCGAAACGATATACCCAGGCCGCGGAACTGATTATCAATAAAACCGGGATCACAAAGGGCTACTGCCTTGTGCTTGGCTGCGGGCGGGGAAGGCTGGCGTATGAGCTGGCCCGCAGGAGCGATTTGAAGATCGTCGGAATGGAAGAGGACGCAGACGAGGTGGCCGCCGCGCGCCAGGCCATCGACAGAGCAGGGATCTCCGGCAGGGTCGTCGTTCATCTTGGAGATTCAACATCGCTGCCCTATACCCCATACTTCGCGAACCTCATCGTTTCGGACCAGACGCTGCGTACAGGCAAGCTGCCTGCCTCAGCCCAAGACGTCTTCAGGGTCCTGAGACCCTGTGGCGGGACGGTTGCTTTATTCGGGCCCAGCAGCAATCTCAGGCAGCAGGACCTGGAGAAATGGGGGCAGCCGTCGCTGGTGGACTGGAAACTGCATAAAACGGATGACATGACCTTAGCTTATGCCGCACGTCCGGCGCTGGACGGCGCCGGGCAGTGGACCCATGCGTACGCTGAGCCGGGTAACAGCGCGTGCAGCGCCGACAAGCTCGTCAAGGGCGAGATGACGATCCAGTGGTTCGGTGAGCCGGGACCGAGGGACATGATCGACCGCCACCACCGCAACGTGCCGCCTCTTTTCAAGGACGGCCGTCTTTTTGTTCCCGGTGACTGCGTCGTTTTCGCCGTCGATGCCTACAACGGGACGATAGACTGGAAGATCGAGGTTCCCAATTCGCGCCGGCTTGGGGCGTTCCTGGACGCCGGCAGCATGGCCGTGGACGACAAATTCCTGTACGTCGCGGCCGAAGACAAATGCTTCGGCTTCGACGTGCGGGCCGGCCGACGCTCGGTCACGTATGAAATGCCCCAGCTCATCGAATCCGAGCCGCACAATTGGGGCTATATTGCCTACATGGGTGACGTTCTGTTCGGCAGCGGCCGAAAGCATGGGGCCTCCTACGCCGAGACCAGCTACGACGCCGACGAGTCGCTGTGGTACAGAGATATGAAAGTGGTGACGAGCGACTACCTGTTTGCTATGGAAAAAGCAAGCAGGCGGGTGCTGTGGAAATACCAGGGCGGACTCGTGCTCAACACGACGCTCGCCGTTGGAGGCGGACGAATGTACTTCATCGAGACGTACAGCCCGAAGGCCCTAAGCGACAAGCTCGGGCGTATGCCCGTCAAGACGCTCTTCGACGGGGGCGAGCAATTCCTTGTTGCTCTCGATACGCAGAGCGGCGCGACCGTCTTCAAAACCAAGCTCGATGTCACCAACTTTGAAGAGCCTGTTTATCTCAACTACGCCAAAGAGACGCTTCTAATGAGCGGTTCGCGGCTCGTACCTGAGGCACAGGTGACTCAGGCAGGCGTCGAGGATTCCGTGCGGTATTACTATCGCGCGTTCGACGCTCGCTCGGGCGAGGTTCTCTGGGACGCCGCCCACGACACGGGCCTGCCGCCCAACGGCGCTCACGGTGAATACAATCGTAATCCGACAATTGTGGGTCAGACGGTTTACGCCTGGCCCTACGCGTACAATTTGAAAACGGGAAAGAAAATCGACGAGTGGAAGTTCGACCGTCGCGGGCACGGCTGCGGGAGCGTCACGGCCTCGGCCCAGTGCCTGTTCTGGCGGGGCGGGAATCCCTGGATGTATGACTTGGAGCCGAACGGCGGCCCGCAGCGGCTTACCAAAGTCACCCGGCCGGGCTGCTGGGTCAACATCATTCCCGCCGGCGGGCTTGCCCTTATTCCCGAGAGTAGCTCCGGCTGCACGTGCGGCTTTCCCCTGCAAACGTCGGTGGCCTTCATTCCCAAATAGAGGTCCGAGCACGAGTACCTTGGGCGCGAGCATGAATTCTAAAGAGCGTATGGCAGCGGCGATGAATCATCGGGTGCCCGACCGGGTCCCGGTGATGTGCCAGCTTGCCCTGGGGCACTACTTCCTGAACTGCGCCGACAGCCCTTCCCAGATATGGTTCGACGGCGGGACATTTGCCAAAGTGTTGGTCGAGCTGCAGCGGCAATACAAGTTCGACGGCATCTTAGTGAACCTGCCGGGCCGGCCGCCCGATTGGAGGAGCTGCGTCAAGTCACAACGGAAAGTTGACAATTATGAGCACCTTCAATGGACGTCGGGTCTAAAAACCATCTTCCCGCCCGACGATAATGCGCAGACCTATCAGCCGGGGCGAATGCCGTTGCAGCGGGCGGATTACAGATCTGTTGACATCGACGATCCGGCCACGTACAGGCTGAGCGGCTATGTGTGGAACACGTGGCACGCGCCGCAATTGTGGGGGATTGAACCTCAAGCCGACCTTTGCGATCCGGCCGTCTATCCTGCATGGTTCACCAGCACGCTCAAGGCCGTTCAGCGGTTTGCACCGGACGTCTCAATCCACGCGGAAGTCTTCTCGCCTTTTACGCATCTGATGGAACTGTTTGGCTACGAACAGGGACTTCTCGCTCTGGTTGATGAGCCTGACAAGTGTCACGAGGTGCTTGCCGTTCTGACGGCAAATGTGCTGGCCCAGGTTCAGTTGTACGCGGCGTGCCGGCCTGATGCTATTCTTGTCAGCTCGGCGTTTGCCGGCGCCGGATTCATCAGTCGGCGGATGTACGAAGAATTCGTGGCCCCTTACGAAGATAAGGTTTTCCGGGCAATAAACCAAAGCGGCTCGAAATCCTACGTTCACACCTGCGGCGCCATCGGCGACCGCCTGGACCTGATGAGTAAAACCAGCGTCGATGGCATTGACACGCTGGATCCGCCGCCGCTTGGCACGGTACATCTGGAGGAAGCCAAGTCGAAGTACGGCGAGCGATTCTTCTTCAAGGGGAACCTCGACGCCGTCAACGAAATGCTGCACGCCGACGATGGGACCTTCGAGCGGGCCGTGGAAGAGAGAATCCGAATCGGCAAGCCCGGCGGCGGATATATCCTCTCCTCGGCGTGCAGCGTTGCGCCTCACGTCAGGCCCGAAAGACTCAAACGCCTGGCCGAGTTAGCGGTTCAGCTTGGCAGATACTAATTTTACTTGTCGGACTTGTCCGACAGGTCCGACGTGTCAGACCTGTCCGACGTGGCAGCCTGCCGCAATTCTTGTCAAAAACTTCGTGTTCCTTCGTAATACTATCCATCAGAATTTTGTTTTTCATGCGTCATTTTTATGCCGCCCGTTCTGTAAGTCCTTCGATATCAACAGCGGAGGCGGACATCAGAGTGACAACGAACTTCCGACCTTTCGCCGTCAGCATGTAGCGGTTTTCTTTAGCGATTTTCTTGATCAGACCGTGCGCTCGAAGCAGCTTGAGACGCCGAGTTGTTCTGCCGGCATGTTTTCTGTGCCGTGCTTTGTCCGTATCCTCGGACTGAGGATAGAGCCAACGTCGCAGGTCTTTATTCCTAAAACCCCCGATCTCATTTTCGCCGCGAGCCAGAAAGGCCAATAACTTATAGTCCTGCTCGTGCCATGGATTCAACCCCCGGTACGTGTGGCCATTCTTCTTTATCCGGTTGCAGGCCGGAGCCATAACCTCTTGGAGCTTTTCCTTCACCTGAGCGGAGGCCAACGTATCGGCATAACGCTCATTACACTGATGGCTAAGCTGGCAGCGCCGATGTAAGTCACTGACGCCCTTACGCATCTTCTGCCAGGATGCAGGACGGTGCTTATTATCCTCCGGATGCCGGAAAACCTTGAACTCACGCGCGTTGGTAATCGTGGTTTCAATCCGCAAGATGCTCCCGCTTTTGTTGTACATCTTCACGCTGTTGCCATTGACCCGGTGCTTGACGCGGATCCCTTCATAACGCCGGCGATAATCGCTGATCACTTCGTTCGGCCAGACCCCTTCACGATGACATCGGCCCAGATACCTCAGGACCGATCCGCTGTTGCTGACCTGCATCGCATGATGCAAAAAGGATGGATACAACGCATCCAACGCCTTCTGCGAGGTAAACAGGACGTCAGTGGCCCACTCGGTCTCGTCCGCCGACCAGTAATAATCCGGACGCAATGGACGAAGCACCTGATCCAACGCCGGGCAAGTACCCAACACCAGCCGGGTAAGCATCCGGCTCCAGTCGCTGGCCAACTGTCCGTCCAGCAGGGCTTGGGCTGAGGTCATATCTTCGATCCTCACAAAGCAATTGCCGTCCTTGACATACCCAATCCCTCGGTGCTGCAACTGACGCTCCAGCCAGTGACGACCGTTCAGACAAATGAACACATTAAACGGCACCCAGCTCTGCAGGCGAACATGCCCAAAACCCAACGTCGGATCATCAAAATAATGATACACCCAGACGCACTTGCGAGGGCCCACAGTTACTTCCAGCTTCTTCGACGCTTTATTGCCCTTGACCATCGGCGCCATACAAGGCTCCACCACGCTGAACATGCAAATCGAACCGGCCGTGATGCCTTTCTCCATCGCGATCTGACGCGCCAGGTTCTCCTTGTTGATCCCTGAACGGGTCAAATAACGGATCTCAATGCCCAGGTCCCGGGCACGGGACTGACAACTGTCTCTGATCCGGGCCGTCAGCCCCTCGACCCAGCCGGCAAAGTCCTTGAGCAGCATATGGGAATGCCCCATAAAAGTCGCCAGTCCACGTTGGCTCGCCAGCCATCGCAGCGTCCCGCGGAAACGAATCCGGTCCAAACCACTTATTGCACCGACAATCTTATCTTGGTATAATTCCATCAACTTCATAGTAGCATCCTTTCTCTTGGTCCTGAACGTGTACGAGGATGCTACTATACCTTCTTGTGGCTAAAGCTCTCTATCCTTTTTGGTTGCGGCTGAGCGAAGCGAAGCCGCGCTGTGTTCTTCGTGGTAAAAGGACTTCTATGAATGATTCTTACAAGCTCAAGAAACTGACTGATTGCGATTGGGTGAATCTGTTTGATGTCTGCTTCAAACGCAAGGGGCAAGCTGAACGATCATGGGTGATGTGCTCCCGCAAAGAAAAGCCCATTGAAGACGCCGCTAAAGCGGACGCCGTCGTGATTGTTCCCACAATCGAAACGGACGAAGGGATAAGGCTCGTCGTGACGAAGGAATTCCGCGTGCCGATTTGGGATTATGAATATGGTTTTCCCGCCGGGCTGATTGATGACGGCGAGAATATGGAGCAGACCGTCGCGCGAGAGCTGAAAGAAGAGACGGGCCTGGAGCTTGCGAAAATCAAGCACGTCAGCGCGCCGGTGTTTTCCTCGGCCGGCCTGACCGACGAATCGTGCAACATGGTCCTGGTCGAGGCAAAAGGGCAGGTATCCAATAAGTGGCTCGATCATACCGAAGACATCGAGGTACTCCTGTTAGACGTCGAGGGCGTTCGAGACCTGCTGGCCTCGAACAAGAAGATCGCCGCTAAAGCCTGGGGCCTGCTCTACCACTACGCCCAGACCGGGCGCATTGAACATTGAGAACTTACAACAAAGGACTAAGAGCCCTGTTATTACGATTCTCCATTCTCCATTCTCAATTCTACATTCTGAATTCTATTCCTTTGCCCCGTGCTCGCGCAGAACTTGGGCGACTTCCTTTTTGGCTGCCTTGACTTCAGCCGTCAAGGGCGTCTTCCTGGGATGACCCCATATGTCGTTATCGCCGACGTCTTCGGCATACGACAGAGGGGTGTGTCCGTCAAAGTCCTTTGCGTTCACGTCCGCCCCCCGACCGAGGAGCAGTTGCGTCACCGCTTTGTTCCCTCCATCAGCGACAAAGTGCAGAGGCGTCCGGCCCCCGCATGTCCTGACATTGGGGTTTGCACCTCTGTCGAGAAGGAGTTTTGTCAAATCCACATTGCCACATGCGTAATGCAGAAGGGACCAATCCCACCGGTCTTTCGCATCAGGATCGGCGCCATGGTCCAGAAGGAGTCCAAGGACACCGAGGAGCCTGGGAACATCCGCAGGTTTCGTCGCTTTTGTGTATCCACTCCACATTGCCTCCAGCGCGGGCGCATAACCCCAGGCTTGGGAGTTGACATCGGCGCCCTTCCGGATAACGAGCTCGGCCAGGTCTTTGTCCACCTGCCCACAGGCCTGAAAGAGAAGATAATCCTGGTGGGAAGCATCAGCGCCTTTGTCGGCGAGCAGCTTCGCCACGTCTTTGCGGCCGGCCCGCACCGCAGAGTCAAGAGGTCTCCACTTCCACATATCCTCCGCATTGACATCGGCGCCATGATCGATGAGCAGCAAGACTACGTCCTTGGCCCCCCATGAGGCCGCCACGTACAAAGGCGTTATGCCCCCTTGTGCCGTGGCGTTGACCTTGGCTCCGTTGGCGATCAGCAACTCTGCCACTTCTTTGGCGCCTTTCGCTGCGGCGCATGCACAGTGCAGGGCGGTCGCGTTACTTGTCCAGTTATCCTCTGCATTGACTGAAGCGCCTTGGCTGATGAGAAAAGCGGCGACGTCCTTTTGCCCTCCCAGGGCGGCGGCCCCCAGGGAAGATAGCCAATCCCCATCCTGGGCATTGACATTGCCTCCCCGTTCCAGGAAGCCCTTGACTGCGTCCAGGTCCCCGAGGTAAGCCGCGATCTGTATGGTGGAGACTTCAGCCCCCTTGTCAAGGAGCAAGCGAATAGCGTCCTTACGGTTATGGCCAACGGCAATCTGCACAGGTGTATTGCCGCGAACATCCCTGGCCTTCACATCGGCGCCTCGGGCGATAAGTGCTTCTACGATGCTGTTGATGCTGATGCTGTTTGCGTTGGGGGGCGCAGCCAGAGCCTGGTGCAGAGCCGTCCGGCCGTCGGACCCGGCGCTGTTGATGTCGATTCCCCGGCTCAGGGACCATTCCACCATCTCGAGCTGTTCGCTCTTCACGGCTTGGTGAAGAAGGGTCGTGCCGTCCGCCGCCGTGGCCTTGACATCAGCGCCCTTGGCGACCAGAAGGTTGACCAGTTCCTTGTGACCAGATTCGACGGCGAAATGGAGGGGTGTGCACCCGCTCTTGTCTTTGGCGTCGACCTCTGCCCCGTGGGCCAGGAGGATCTCGGCCGTGAGTTCAATGCGTTTGTCCTGCCTTCTTATCATGGATACACGATGAAGGGGTGTTTGGCCGGCCTCGTTTCTCGCCTTTACGTCAGCGCCTTTGGCGATCAGTAGCTCGAGCAAGTCGTTGCTGACCTCCGGGCGATCAGCCGCGGCGTGCAAGGGCGTATTGCCCGCGTTGTCCTTGGGATTGATCTGAGCCCCTTGAGCGAGGAGTAGTTCGGGCACGGATTTCTCCCCATAATTCGCCGCTAAGTGTAGAGGAGTCTGGCCGGATCCATCCGTTTCGTTGATATTCGCCCCCTGGGCGAGAAGCACCGCGACCACATCCTTGCGTCCGTACCAGGCCGCCGTGTGCAGCGGCGTTCGTCCGTCCTCGTCTTTGGCATGGACATCCGCCCCCTGGGCGAGGAGCTTGCGGACCTGTTCCTTGTCGCCGGCAGCCGCAGCCTGGTGTAGGGTCTGGGGCGAGTTGGTTTTTGCTTTCGGCGGTTCTGTCTGCCCTCGCGCGGTCAGCACCAGGGCGGTGGGAACCGTCAGGAGTGCTGCAAAAAGAACGATGCTTGCGGCGATCAGACTCGGGCGCTTGTAGAATTTCTTTCCTGGCGTCAACATGGTTTTAATCCTTTCCTCGATGTTTTTGACCTGGCCGGCTACGGCCAGCGACGGAACCGGCCGGGCTTGCTCGTATTTGGCGGCGAGAGTCTCCACGATGGCTTCGCTATACTCTTCGGGCGGCGTATTCAAACGGGCAATCGTCATCTCGTCGCAGCACTTCTCGCGTTCAGCGCGTATCTTTGCGTTCGCCCACCATACAAACGGATGGAACCAAAAGAGCGTCTGGACGACGACCTGCAGCGAATTGACCATCGCATCAAGACGGATCACGTGGCAAAGCTCGTGGCCCAGAAGACTCGCCTGGAACTTCTCTTGTCCGCCGTCTAACAGTCTGACGGGCAGATAGATGCTCCCTCGCACCAGGCCCCAGACAAAGGGCTGGCTTATCCGCTCCAGCAGCCATATACGAGGCTTGCGCTTGATGCCGTGCGCTGTGAGGAAGCTCTCGATGGCGCATGCAGATTCGCCCGGCAGCGCTTTACGCCGCCCTTGAAGCCATATCTGGGTGCGTAGTGCATTGAGCAGGTAATAGAACGACAGAGCCACAACTCCCGCAAGCCATCCAATCGCCAACCACGCACGTGTATCGTATTTGGCCGGTCTCTTTGTGAGTCGGGGTAGTGACGCTGCCTCAGACTGAACGGAAGCCGGCCGGGGCGATTCGGTCACAGCAGCTTCAGGCGCTTTATGCTCGGCAATCATCCTCTCGGCTGTCGGCGGCGCAGGAATGTACGCAGGCGGCTCTTGCTGAGGCAGAACAGCTAATGGTACCGAGTACAGAGGGGGCACCAGCGCCTTGGCCAGAACGATCAGCCAAAGAAGATAACGCACGTGAGCGCTTCGGTTCCGCAACAGAAATGTTGCAAGCGCCACCGCTACAGTCAGGACGGCGATCTGCCAGCTTTGGGCGAGCAGATAATTTGTAATTCGGATCAACCACGGTTCCATAGTCGAAACCTCCGCGATAAGAGACCTATTACTTTTTCTTTCTCTTGTCTATCAACTGTCTGAGCCTCTTGATATCCTCTTCGTCGAGCTTGCCGTCCTCGGCTAAGAACTGAACCAGAGGCTTCGGGTCGCCGCCGAAGAGCCGGCCCAGAAAATCTCGCACGGTGGTCTTGATGACTTCCTCGGGCTCCACGAGGGGCAAGAAGACGTGCGCCCTGCCCTTGTCACGGTGTTTCAGGTAGCCTTTTTGTTCGAGACGCCACAGCAGGGTTTGGACCGTGTTGTAGGCCAGCACTCTCTCGGCGGGAAGTTGGCCCCGAATCTCCTGCACGGTTGCTTCCTTGAGCTGCCAGACCAGCCTGAGAATCTCGGTCTCGGCAGGGCTCATCGCCCTTAACTTTTTCTTTCCCATAATCATTAACTCCTACATTTGTCGTTGTCATAACGATAGAATATCCGACAGTTGTAGGTGGAGCAATGAGAAAATGGAAATATTTTTAAGAATTTTTTCTACTCAGCGAAATCTGTAGAAAAACCGCGTTTTTGGCGCAAAAACACCCTTTTATCGCCAGTGCAAACACGGACTGCCCCCATGAGCGTCTCTTTTTCGAGGGTCTTTATACGCGAACTCAGGGCCGGGTGCGGCCGTCGTTTTTGATTTTCTTGAGCAGAGCGGCCATTTCTTTAACTGCTTCCGGATGCTCGGCGGCGACGTTGTGCTTCTCGCCTATATCAGTCTTTAGGTCATAGAGCTGCGGCTCGGGGTCGTTGCCAAGCTCGATATTGACGTTGCGGTTTATCTTCGCTCCTTTACTCGGCTCGATGTACTTCCAATCGCCTTTGATCACAGAAAGCGTGCCAGCGTGCTCCACTAAATGGTCCCGGCCGGCGGGCGATGTTCCTAACATCGCTGAAAGGACGTTGAAACTGTCCGGGGCATCGTCACGTTCGAGCTTCTGACCGGTCAGCGACGCAAATGAGGCCGCCAAGTCAATCTGACAAACGAGCGCATCCGAAAGACCCGCTTTCACCCGTGCGGGCCATCGTGCGATGAACGGCACGCGCGTCCCGGCGTCGAATGCGCTGTACTTTCCGCCCCGAAGCGGTCCGGCCGGTGTGTGCCCGCTAAGCTTCTCGACCGCCTGGTCCTTGTAACCATCGTCCACGACGGGGCCGTTGTCACTGGTGAAGATAACCAGCGTATTCTCGGCGAGGTTCAATCGCTCCAGCGTCGCGAGGATCTCTCCGACGCAGAAGTCGAGTTGCAAAATCGCGTCGCCGCGAGGGCCTAAGCCGCTCTTGCCGACGAATCGCGGGTGCGGCACGCGCGGCACGTGAATATCGTGCGTCGAAAAATAGAGGAAGAACGGCTTATTCTTGTTTTTCTCGATGAAGCCTTTGGCCTTGCCGGTGATCGTATCGGCTATGTCCTCATCGACCCAGCGAGCCGCTTTTCCGCCGCTCATGTAGCCGATCCGGCTGATGCCGTTGATAATTGTCTGGTCGTGCCCGTGGCTGGGGTGCATCTTGAGCAGCTCGGGGTGGTCTTTGCCCGTCGGCTCGCTGCCGATTGGCCCACTGAAACTCACCTCGATGGGGTCCTTCGGGTCCAGCCCGACCACCCGGCGGTTTTCCACGAACACGCACGGCACGCGATCGCCCGTGGCGGGAATCAGGAAGCAATAATCAAAGCCGATATCGAGCGGGCCGGGCGTGATCTCGCCGTTCCAGTTGAGCTCGCGGCCGCCTAACCCGAGGTGCCATTTGCCGACGACCCCGGTGGTGTAGCCGGCCCTTTTCATCAGGAGCGGCAGCGTCGTGCGCCCCGGCTCGATAATCATCCGCGCATCGCCCGCTGCAATCCCAGTGCCTTTTTTACGCCACGCATATTCGCCGGTCAGCATGGCGTACCGTGACGGCGTGCACGTCGCCGACACTGAATGGGCATTGGTGAATCGCACGCCCTCGGCTGCAATTCTGTCAATGTTGGGCGTTTTGATTTTGTTCGCGCCGTAGCAGCTTACGTCGCCGTAGCCGAGGTCGTCGGCGTAAATGATTACGATATTGGCGGGACGTTTCGCATCGGCGGCCGTCAGCTTGACGGGAAGGGCGGCCGCCGCCACGGCCAGGCCCACGGACTTCATGAACGTGCGACGAGACATATAAAGCGGTTTCATGATCTCTCCCATAAAGAACGGTTACTCATTGACACGCGTCGGATTCAAGAACTGCGTCAATTCGGCCACTGTGCTTCGCGAGAGCATATCTTCAGCGGACGCTTGCGCCTCGTGTATATCAATAGTTGAAACCATGTGCTGCACGTGCGGCAAATAGCCCGGGTCCATACTCAGGATCCGCACGCCTATCCCCAGCAGGAAAGGCAAATATTGTTCCTGGTGCGCCATGTCGCCGCAGACCGAGACGTCCCTGCCGCTGCGGACGGCCGAGGCGACCACCTTCTTCAACGCGCGCAGGACCGCGGGGTGGTGCGGCAGATACGAGCCGGCCACGTTTTCGTTCGTCCGGTCCACGCCTAACATGAACTGGATAAAGTCGTTGGTTCCTATCGAAAAGAACTCCGCTTCCTTCGCGAAATCGTCTATCAGGTCCACGATGCACGGCAGCTCGACCATGATTCCGAGCTTGGGTTCGCGGTGGTGCTCGACGCCGCGTTTCTGGAGCTCGGCCAGACATTCCTGAACGACCTGCCGGGCCTGGCGGAATTCATCGATGGACGAGACCATGGGGAACATGATCCGCAAATCCTCGCCCGCGCCGGCGCGCAGCATCGCCCGAATCTGCTCGGCGAAGACCGGCTTGTTCTGGAGCGAGAAGCGGATCGATCGCAGGCCAAGGGCCGGATTCTGCTCCTTGACGTCATGGTAATAGGACAAGGTTTTATCGCCGCCGATATCGAGCGTCCGAAACGTAATGGGCTTGCCCGGCGCCAGCGCCACGAGCTTGCTGTAAATCATAAACTGCTCGGCCTCGCTGGGCAGATTGCTCCGTATCATGAACGGAAACTCGGTGCGGTACAGGCCGACGCCTTCGCAATGCAGCTCGCAGGCCACCTTCAGGTCGGCCAGCAGGTTGACGTTCACGAACAGGTGCACCCGGGTGCCGTCGCGCGTCGTCGTGACCGGCTTCATCGAGCGCTCCTGCTCGGCCAGTGCGCGTCTGGCTTTCTGCTGCGATTCGAATTGCTCCAGCACCTGGTCTGACGGCTCCACGTACACGTTGCCGGCTTCGGCGTCCACTAAAACGGGTGTATTATCCGCGAGATCGAGAAGCTCGTACGTGTCACTGACGATCATCGGCAGTCGCAGCGACCGGGCCAGGATGGACAGATGCGACGTCACGGTCCCGCCGACCAGGACGATGCCGGAGGCCTCCTGCGAGGAAAGGATAAGCAGGTCGGAAGGGAACAGCTCCCGGACGATGACGATCCGGTGCTTCAGTTTACCCATCTCGTCCACCTCGCTCAGAAGGTTGCTGATCAGCCGGACGACCAGGTCCTCGATGTCCTGGGTTTTTTCCTGCATGTACGCGCTGCCGCTGGTGGCGAAGCCTTCCATGTACTTTCGGGCCACCTGCAGGATGGCCAGCGGCGGATTCATGCCGTCCTCGATCAGCTTGACGATGCCTCCCACAAAGTGCCTGTCCTTGAGGATCACCAGGTGCGCCGCAAAGATCAGCGACGCGGCGTCCGACAGTTTCTGCCCGACCTGCTCCTGAAGCTTCTCGAGCTGGTCGGTCGTCTTGGCGAGGGCCTGGTGGAAATCATCCAGCGAATAGGTATGTTCGTACTGTCGGTGCAGAAGCACGGCGAGGTTTTTCTTTTTGTCGGTCACGGTGACAAGGCCGTAGGCGAAACCTTCCGACGCCACTTTGCCCCGGACGAATTTGGGGGCCTCGGCGCCAGGGGCGGCCGTCTGCTCAACCTGCTCGTGCGGCTCGTGCATCGCCATCAGGAAACGGGCGTTTTCAATGATATTGGCAAGCTGCGAGGCCGCCGCCTCCAGGGCCTCGACGTCGGATTCATCGTAGTACCGCTCGCCCTGGCGCTGAACGACTATAACGCCGATGCGCGAGATTCCTCGTACGATGGGTACGGCCAGGAAACATTGATACCGCTCTTCGTATATGCCGGGGAAGAATTTGAAATTCGGATTGTGGGCAGCGTCCTTCTCGCAGATGGGACGCAGCTCTTTCAGCGCCAGGCCCGTCAAGCCCTGGCCTAACTTCAGCCGGACGTGGCCGATGGAATCCGGATTCAGGCCACGCGTCGCGCTGAGGACCAGCTCGTGATTCTCGCTGTTGTACAGATACACCGAGCAGACGTCGGAGGCCGTGTGCGACGCGACCATTGCCACGGTCTTATCCAGCAGCGTCTGAATGCTGGCGCTCTCGCGGAAGAGGTTATTGAGCTCGCTTATATCGTACAGCAATTGCTTATTATCCATCGGCTTAAATATCCAATATCGAACATCGATGTACAAGGCGTCCGGCCCGTTATCATACCCGGCCGGGCCGGCGATTTCCATCATTTCCTCCGGTTCCGCCCGGGATAAGCTTGATGCCTACAGTCAATACCTCAGCCACATATAAAAGTTCGCGCCGGCCCATCCCGGCTTCTGGCAGCCTGCGTCTCAGGCTCAACGTGGAACAGTTTTGCCGCAAATTCTCCTTGCAAAGTCCCCATGCCGTGCTATATACTTGTTCTGTCGTAAAGCGGGTACATGTGGGATTCTCAGTTTCGCAGCGGTGCGCTCGCGGCTAAAGCTGCTCTGTGCGCAACCGACCAGGACGGAGTCCCCCGGTCGCAAGACGGCGCAAAGTGGCACCGCAGAGTCTGAAGCGCCTATTTTAAGGAGGTACCAAAAATGATAATGCGAGCTATTGGACACTTGTTGGGGATTCTCTTGTCGTTGGCCTGTATATTCATTGTCCTTTTCCTTACGCTTCGTCAGAGCGAAAAAGCGGACTCGAGATTCGAAATTAACATGCTCAAGGACATAAACAGAATTGGAAAAGACTTGAAGGAGACAAAGCTTGAGGAGAAAACGGTTCAAACAATCAAATATGCGTTAGAAGACGTCCAGTGGAATGTAGAAAGTTATGTAAATGAGAAGTCTCTGTGGGAATTTCTCTCCGTTATGTTCTTAGTACCAATGTTCATGGCTTTCTTTGAGAGTGTTCGGCGAATGAGCCAGAAAAACCAAATCACGTAACCCATCAATGTGCCGACTGACGTTCCGTCGCTTTAGATTATTAGGAGCACAAAAATGAATAACAAACTTTTGCTCAAGCTTGTTCGGATCTGGTGGGTGGGCTGTAAGGTGGCTTGCCGCTGGGGTGCATTTTACATGGTCCTTACCATATTGTTCCTTCCGGTCGTGGGATTGACTGTGCTGGTTGGGGATTATGCCGGCGGCATTCTCTCTGTTGCACTTGCTGTAGTTATAGTCCTTATAGTCCCCATTGTCTTTTATCTAACATCAAAGTATCTGATTTTGTTGGGTGACGATGACCGAGACGTCGCGCAAGGCGAGGAAAACCAGCCGCCTTCGGGCACAGGAAGCAATGCCCAAATGATAGGCAGGATCATGAAAAAATCAACGCTGATAATAATGTTAGTAGCGGCGCCGTACGCTTTCTTGGTCATGGCGGCCATACTGACCCCGTCGCCGGATGTCATTTCTCAGATAGCCCTGGCGATTCCGATGATGGTTGTTTGTGGGATCCTGGCTTTCGTCATATCCCGATTTAAATCATTCGGACAAACACCGGAAAGCATCAAGAGACTGATAGTCGTTCTGGTATGCCTGCTTTCTATAACGACGGCGTACTCCTTCACAAGCTTTGTGAGCGTTATCTATCGGCAGAGAGATTCTTCGGAGTCGTCTGAGTCGTCATTCGAAGGCGGCGGTTTCAGCTTTGGCAATCTCCAGGTCGAATACTCATTAAGTGACGAGGGCGTCACCATAGTCTGTCTTGTAGATATTCCTCAGATGTTCTTGTCCGGTGACCAAGGCGATTCTCGCAAGTATACATTTGCAGATGGTAAGTCTGTCGAGTTCGTTATCAAAAACGAGCAGACTGTCTGGATAGACAAGCAGCACAGAGTTACATTCCTCGGGCCGGTTCTTAACAAATGAGGATGTGAGGCTTATGAAAAACCACGGCAACGATAAGAAGTCCAAAATATCATCACCGGACGAACTTTTGGTTATTGTCGAAAAACTCAGAGCCGAACAAGCCGCTCCGGCGGCCCCGTCGAAAGCGGCGAGTTATTGAGCCTTTTATTGGATTTTGAACCGTGTGCTATTTTATTTATTTGTCAACGGATGCCGACACGGATCTAACAGTCCACAATTCGCCGCTCGTGACCTTTGACCGGAACCTTGAGCATGGCGGAAAAGCTCCTCTCGGATTACTGCAGTTCGCTCACAAGTGGTACGTTGGCTCCGCGAGTGGTTGCAGTTGCTCGTTCCGGCAGGTTTCCTCAACCGACATGGGTTTCCATGTGCCTCAGGACTGGTGTCCTAAGGATCCGGACGACATCGAGGCGACCAGGCAGTTCTATAACGCGGTTGCCGAACTCATCGGACGCGGCAAGCAGGTGGATTGTATGTCATGGTGGGTGGACACTCCGGCGGATAAAATCGTAAGCATGAATGTGGACGTGGCGGCCGTATCGAAGGAAACCTTTCTGTTTCTTGAGAACCATCATTACGTCTTTTGCGATTCGCGCAAGTTGACCTGATAGGGGGCTTGGGCGATCTGCCGAAGGCCTGGACCCGTGCGTGTAAGATATGAACCGCAGGACGAAAACGGCAGTATGGATGATTGCCATGCCCCTGGCGAGGTCGCCGGGGGATTGGCATTTAGCGCCTAACAGGATATTTTTCTGTGTGCTCTGTGCTCTCTGTGGCTAAAATAAAATACATCTACTCTGTGGCTATTAAGCAGGAGAAAGACTTATGAAGTACGTAATAACGATTGCGGTCGCCATGTTGTGCGGCGTGATGTTTCTGGCCGGATGCTCCAAGAAGACGCCCCCAGCGGAAAATCCCCGGGCTTCTGAAAACCGCGAATCTTCGCCCGAGCCTTCACCAGCAGCCCAGGTCGTGGTGCTCAATGAAGCGAACTTCGACTCGCAGATTGGGCAGGGCGTCGTCCTTGTAGACTTCTGGGCGACGTGGTGCGGGCCGTGCAAAATCCAGGGCCCCATCGTCGAGCAGGTGGCCAAGCAAATCGGGGCCGCGGCTAAGGTTGCCAAGCTCGACGTCGATACCGCTAAGGAAATCGCGCAGAAATTCGGCATCGACAGCATTCCGACGCTGATTGTCTTTAAGGATGGCAAGCCCGTGCAGCAGTTTGTCGGGATCACGCAGGCCGAGACGCTCGTCGCCGCGATCCAGGCCGCACTAAAGCCTCAAGGCTGACGGATAGAGCCGAGACTTGATACTCGGTGCCGGATTCTCGATACTCATCGAGCATTGAGAATCCAGTTCCAGCGAGAGCGAGTCGCTGGTGAGAGAGATAAATGCGCGTGCGCGGTTTTGTCGGGAGAATGACTTGAAGAGACGCGTCTTTTTATATGTTTCGTTTGGTCTGCTGGTTCTATTCTTTGCGTGGGTGGTTATAAACTACCTGAAATTCCTTATCAGAGACCCGTCCGATGCCATCATTCACAATAACTGGATAGGCTTGATAATCTATGCCGTTTATTTTGCGGTTACTTACTCGCTCGTGTTCGTGAAAGGTTGGGCAAAAATACCGCCCGCTGAAGGAACATGGCCGCCTGCACGATGCTATGGCCTTCTCCTTTGGACGTTGTTAACGATTCTGCCTTCGATTCCCCTGTGCGGCCCTGAAGCCGTGCGTATCCACCTGACTTTGTGTGTTACAATTGACATTCTTTTTCTGATAAGAATGATTGTAGGTCGAATACGAAATGAGAGCGGATGGATTTGGCAGACCTACGCCGTTGCCTATGTATGGCTGGAGTTTGCGGTTCCAGAGTTCGCCCATGGATTATTGTCTTAATCTCGGAAATAGGTACACGTTCATAGTTTACGTCGCCCTGGTTTACGATTAGTTTACAGAAGACTATGGTCCGATGGGTAGAACGATGAAGCGAATGTTGAAAGTTACTATTTGTGCAGGTGCTGCGCTGGACGTGACCCTTTTCCTGTTTGCACTCAAGCCCAGCATTTTGTGGCAACTTCTCTCCATGCTGCTGTTCTTCGCGGGGCTGGTCATACTCATAGCTGACCTCGTCTTTGTCCTGGGCCAATGGAAGCAGTACAGATTCCGAGCTTTCCTTCCGTTTTGTGCCGCATCGCTCTGTCTGACTATGATCCTGCCGTCAATCATTGCCGGCAATCTCCTTCGAGACCATTTATTCAGATCTCGCCTTCCTCAATACGAGGCCGTGCTCGGCATGATGATGGATGGTTCTATAGATGTCCGGGAGGACCTCCGTCCGATCAAGCTTCCGCCTGAGTATTCGAGCCTTGCGGTGGCGACCTTGGCGCAGAAGGATAGCAGCGGTATTCTGACGGTAGAATTTATCATTGGCGGCGGTTTTCCGCTCAAACACTCGGGATACTTGTTCAGATCTGAAGGAAGATTCCAGGATTGGGAGCATGCCGCTCGTTGGCCTCGCTGGTCCAAGATCGACGACCACTGGTATAGAGTCTCCGACTAAGCGCAATACGCATGTTAATCCGCCACAAGAAACGGGATAATATACCTTGGCGATTTAGAGCTAAATAGCAGCATCATGTTGGGATATGCAAATGGAATCAGACAAAACTGAAAATGAGGAACCGAAGGACGCCGGCGAGGGGACGCCGGTTTGTATTCGATGTTTTCGCCCCGTCGATCCGTTGTCGCACTATTGCCCGCATTGCGGCCAGGCCACGGGACAGCTCACTCCGTATATTCCCTTTGTGAATATTCCCTGGGAGACGTGCATCTGGGGTCAGATTTGGCGGCAGATATGGTCGCGTGACGTTTCACTGCCCGGCCGTGCGTTTCGGCTGTTCATGATCGTCTGGAACGTGCCTGTCATGCTGATAGGGCTGCCTGTCATGCTGATAGGGCTGTTCTTTCGGTCCGGGCATAAATCCGAAAAGGAAGAGCCTCAACCTGAAACTGAGTCGGATGAAGACAAAAGCCCCGTAGCCGATTAGTACGAACGTTGCACCCGGCAAAGCATGAAAAACGAACCGCAAGTCGAATATCTGCCTGATGCATCCGTGGATGCGTCGTTGGATGCGGAGCTTAGGACGCTCTTGACGACGTGCTTCACGAAGCCGCAGGACGTCGTGTTCAGAGACCGGCGATATTTTTACGAGCCGTACCCGCATCGCTGGGTCATGCGGGATGCGAAGCGTTCGATTATTGCCCATGCCGGCGTGCACCAGAAGGCCGTGGAGGCGGATGGGTGCAGGATCCGTATCGGCGGCCTCGCGGAGGTCTGCGTGCACCCTGAATTTCGCGGCAAGGGGTTCGTCAAGGCCATGCTCGCGTGCATTCACGACTGGCTCATCCGCCGCGAGTTCGACTTCGCCGTGCTGTTCGGTGAGCCTTCGATCTATCAGTCCAGCGGCTACGTTGAGGTAAATAACCTCTTCCACGACGAAGTGACGGCTACGGGCGAAAAATGCAAGGCCCAAAGCCCCGCGATGGTCAAAGAACTGGCCGGCACACCCTGGCCGGCCACTGAGGTCTATCTTCCCGGCCCAAAATTCTGAAGGCTTGAAATGGTTTGAAACATCACACCAGTTATTCATAAGGATTTTCCATAAACAAACATAAATCAATTGCAGCGATAGTTGTTCTGGGACTACTACTATGTTTTATGTCTGCCGCAGCGGGCTTTTGGCTGATAGAGCTGCGAGCGAGCAATCGGCTTCTTCAAAAGCTTGCATTGGCTAGGCCGGGAGTCCGTCTATCGCAAATTTCCGGCCTGCTTGGGCCGCTGACGCGTGAATTCAGTAATCCCAAAGAGATACTCGAATGGGGGAACGTGAAAGACGAATCATTTTGTAAAGGCAAGAAATTGTTCCGTTTCTATGCCGTCACGCCTCCGTGCAGGAGTATTGACGTATATGCCGACGCCAATGACGTGATTGTGTACGCGACGTGGAAGCAAGAGTAGGGACGGCGATTAACGACAATTGCCTGTCTTTGAGGTTGAAGAAAAGTGATGCCGAAGGCGTCTTATAGAATAGAAACAGGACTGGATACTTGAAACAGGTATGAGTCTTTTGCTCAGGCTGTAAGTGTTCCCGTGCCGAAGCGTAATACTTCATTCTACGCCGCATGTGCTATATTTCTGCCTCACCCGATCAAGCCGCCCACGGGGGAGGAGGGAAGGGTGATCTTCTGGGTGATATTCCTCCTTCTCGTGGGCTTCGGGGCCGTGTGCCTGTACTATGGCTACCAGGCCCCAGCGGAAAAAGCCCAGGAGGCCGCTAAGCTGATCCACGGCGGCTACGGATTCATCGCCGCCAGCGTCGGGATGGTCGTCATTCGCAAATTCTTCTAACCAGTAAAGGCAACCCTGTGCGGGAACGTGTTTTACCCTGACCCCGGCATTTGCGGCCATCCCCAAGCTGCGCTTGAGGATGCCACCCTTCTTTCATCAATTCTATTGGGTGGCAGCCTCATCCCGATTGTCGTTTATCCGCCGGAGGCGGATTAATCGGGATGGGGATGGCTTTTCTCTGGCTAAACACGTACTTGGTGTGGTTGCCCGATTTATAGGGCGGCCACATGGGGCCGCCCCCTCGCCGCTCTGTCATTCGATGACGACTTCCTGGACGCCGGCGGACCATTTCTGCTGGAGGGTGATTTCGATTTTGACGGCGTCGGTGTTGACCGGGTCGAAATCGACCTTGTTGAAGGCGTCCTTTTCCGTGCGGTAGGGGGTTTTGCTCGCGACCGGCTTGAAGCTGCCTGACGCATCACGATAGAGCACCTTCCACGATGCCGGTATCTTGCACTCTCCTCTGCCGGTGTCGTCGAACCAATAGACCTTCACGTTGGAAACCTCGTTTTTTTGCCCCCACTCGAACTGAATCCACTCCGTTGTGCCCTTATGCGGCCAGAAGTCTAATTGCAGCGCCGATGAGTCGGCCGAGCTGTCCGGCACGCTCTGGTCCTTGATCGCATCCAAAGACACGTGGACGAACGAGGCCGTGGTCTTGCTCCTGTAGGTCAGCGTATCGGCGGGTTCCGGCCGTGCCGCTTCGGGTTTTCGAGCGGGCCAGACCATCATCTCGCCTTTGCCCCGATGGGCCCATGCGTAATACGGGATAGCGGTGAATGGCTTGGCTCGTGACGAGACAATCTCACCCTCCATCGTGCGTTTGACCACCTGTCCCGTCCCCTGAATCACCACGACGCCATTCAGCAGGTCCGGCCTGTATTCGGCCCGCAACTCGGCGTCGTCCGGAATCACCATGTTCAGCACCTTGCCGTCGTTGTCGGGCCATTCGAGGCAGAAAACAATCGGGCCGCGCTGGATAGCCACGCGATCCCGGTCGGCCTTGACGTTTTCGTTTGCGATGATCCGACGGATGGGCATCGGCAAATCCAGTTCAATCACGTCGCCTTGTTGCCACCGCTGCTCGATACGTGCAAAACCATCTCGCACCTCCGGCGAGACCCGCTCGCCGTTGACCTTGAGCGAGACCTGCTCATCTACGGCCTTCGTGAACGTGTAGAGGTCGCTCGGCACGCACTCATTCCGCGCCCAGCCGGGGATGCGAACGTTCACAGCGAACGTCTCGCTTTTCTCCGGCTCGACGTTGATTGCGACCGTTCCTTCCCACGGATATTTCGTTTGCTGCGCCAGTTTTACCTTGTTATTGGCTGTTTCAATTACCGTATCGCCGCTGATAAACAGGTTCACATAGACGTCATTGTCTTTGCGGGCATAGGTGTAGCCCGGCACCGAAGGCACGAACCTCGCCACGTTCGAAGGGCAGCATACGCAGCCGAACCACGGACTTCTCTCGTGCTGGCCGGTCGATTCCAGCGGGTTCGGATAGAAAAACCGGTCGCCTTCCATCGAGATTCCCGACAGCGCTGCGTTGTACAGCACGCGCTCTAAGACGTCGAGGTATTTGGCGTCGCCGTGCATCAGGAACATGCGGTGGTTCCAGAGAATGTTGGCGATGGAGGCGCAGGTTTCGCAGTAGGCGGTCATGTTGGGCAGCTCGTACTTGCCGCTGAAGCCCTCGTTTCCGCCGCTGGCCCCGATGCCGCCCGTGACGTAGAGCTTCGTGCCGACGACGTCGTGCCAGATCGCGTCAATCGCCTTGACGTACTCCATGTCCCCGGTCAGGGCGGCGACGTCGGCCATGCCGGTATAGAGGTAAGCGGCCCGCACCGAGTGACCGACGGCCTCGGTCTGCTCGGTGACGGGGATGTGGTCCTGGGCGTACACGCCGTAGAGGCCGCCGTCGCCGTTCGGCCCGCGATTGCCTTTTCGGCCCCGCTGGTCAAGCAAGAACTTCGCCTCGTCGAGATACTTGCGGTCCCCCGTGACGCGATACAGCTTACAGAGTCCGATTTCGATTTCCTCATGTCCCGATGGGTCGGTCCGTTTGCCGGGCGCGAAGGTATTGCAGATCAAGTCCGCGTTCTTCGTGGCGATATTCAGGAATGACTTGTCGCCGGTCACCTGATAGTGAGCCGCGGCCGCTTCGTACATGTGTCCCGCGCAGTATTGTTCGTGGTTCGAGCGAATGTTCGTCCAGCGTTTTTCGGGCTGGCGGCTGGGCAGTGAGTAAAACGTGTATAGATACCCATCCTCCCATTGGGCGGCCGCGAAGAGCCTGATGAGCCGGTCCATGTACAGCCGGATCATCGTATCGGGATAGACCTGCAATGAGTATGCGGCCCCTTCCATGACTTTATAGACATCCGAATCATCGAAGAAAATCCCTTCGTGTTTCCCTTCGCTCAGGCCGGCGGCCTTCTCGAAGTTCCTGACCCTCGGGGTCTGCTCGCATTGCCAAAAGGTATAGGGGAGCGTTACTTTCCGGCTGGTTTCCAGCCGGGGCGTCCAGAAACCATCGCTAACGCGGACCTCATTGAACGGCACGGGCTTGACGTTGTAATCGCTTTCCAGTTCAACCTTCTGCTGCTGGGCCGCCCACGAAGACGTGCACAGCCCATACATTACAACGGCTGAAAGAACGGCGGCAAACATTCGTTTTTGATGTTTCATCGCAGCTACCCCTAACAAAATGTCGGTTTGACTGAATTTCGCTCCCCATCATACGCACCCATTGGCGCTCTGGCAACGGCCACGGGCTGATTTTCGATTTGCGATTTAGAATTGGTAATCCTTGATTTTGGGCTTGCGATTTTCGGTATTCGACTTACAATCAGCAATCGGCAATCTCCCGTAGGGGACACCTTACGGCGGTAAATCGTAAATTGATGGTTTAGGAGACTTCTCATGTCGAAGAACAACGCAAATCTCACGCGGCGTGCATTCCTCAAGAGCACGGCCGTCTTAGCGGCGGTGCCGTGCATCATTCCCGCCTCGGCCCTGGGCCGGGATGGACGGGTCGCCCCCAGTGAGCGCATCATCATGGGCGGGATCGGTATCGGCACCCGCGGCTCGCACGACCTGCGCTGGATGCTGCCGGAAGCGGATGTGCAATTCGTCGCCGACTGCGACCCCCAGAAGGCGCGCCGCGAGGCCGTCAAGGAAATTGTGGATACGCATTACGGCAACAAGGATTTCAAATTGTACAGCAACACGCCCGAGTTCCTCGCCGTGCGCACGGACATCGACGGGCTGCTGGTCACCACCGGCGACCGCTGGCACGCACTGGCCTCCATTATGGCCATGCGGGCGGGCAAGGACGTGTATTCCGAAAAGCCCTCGTCCATGACCATCGCCGAAGGCCAGGGGGTGGTCGAAACGGCGAAGCGCTATCGCCGCATCTATCAGACCGGCACCCAGCGGCTCAGCGAAGGCAACTTTACGTTCTGTAACGAAATGCTGCGTCTGGGCCGGCTCGGCAAAGTGCATACCGTTCGGGCCCACATCGCGCCGTGGGATGCGGCCGAGATGAAACACGGCTGGCTGCCCGCCGAACCGCTGCCGCCCAAAGACGAGGTGGACTGGGACGCGTGGCTTGGTCCCTGTCCGTGGCGGCCTTACAACTCCGAATACACAGGCGGCGGCTGGCGCGGCTTCTACGATTTCCACACGAGCTGCATCGGCGAATGGGGTGCTCATACGTTCGCCCAGTGCCAGGTGGCGATCGACGCCGCCGACACTTCGGCTATTGAGTACAAGTACGTCAACAACGAGAGCGGCGACGGCATGGTCACGACCTTCACCAACGGCATCAAAATGGTCCTGGAACGCGACATGGATAAGAAAATCTGGCAAGGCTCGTGCGGCGTGCGGTATGAAGGCACCGAGGGCTGGGTCGCGGCCGCCGACGGGTACTCAAAGCCCGATGTCTCCACGCCGGCCATGCTGGACGATTTCAGAAAGATCGTTTACGATTACCAGGCCCGCACGCAGCGCCCGATGAGCCACGTGCGTGATTTCCTCGATTGCGTTAAATCGCGCCGCCAGACGGTAGCTAATCCCGTGATGATGCACCGGTCCATGACGACCGTCCACGCGGCGAACGTCTGTATGTGGCTCAAACGCGACCTGAAATTCGACCCCGTCAAAGAAGAATTCATCAACGACCCCGAAGCCAACCGGTTCCGCTCCCGTGCGATGCGCGAGCCGTGGACCATCTGAGGACGAGTTGAATCGGTGGGCTAAAAGCCCCCCCTGCAAAGAAAGGAAGTCAAGCCATGTTCAATTCAAGAATACGCGTCATCACGATCGTCGCATTGCTTCTTGTCATCTCTGCCGGTGCGTTCGCGCAGACGGTTGCCGCCAAACAGGACGAGCCGAAACTGATCGCCGTCATTCAGAATCCTAACGCCTCGCAGAAGGACAAAGTCGATGCATGCCGACAATTAGCCATCGTCGGGACGAAAAACGCCGTCGCGCCATTGGCGGCGCTTCTGGGCGACGAGCAGCTCTCGCACATGGCCCGCTACGCGCTGGAGCCGATCCCGGACCCGGCCGTGGACGCGGCGCTGCGCGCTGCGCTGAGCAAGGTCAAAGGAAAACCGCTGGTCGGCGTCATCACCAGTCTCGGCGTCCGCCGTGATGCCGAGGCGGTCCAGCCTTTGCTGCAAATACTCATGCAGGGCCAGGCGGGACCGTATGCGTTGAGCGCAGCCTTGCGCTCGCTGGGCCAGATCGGAACCGTGGACGCCGCCGACGCCCTGAAGGCAAGCCTGGACCATGCTCCGCCGGAGGGGATGCACGAGGTGTATGAGGGTTTGTTCCGCTGCGCCGAAAGGCTCGCGGGCGAAGGCAATCGCGGTGCGGCCATCGAGATTTATGACACGCTGCGCGCCAGAGATGCGTCGCATCAAGTCCGTGCCGGGGCGCTGCGAGGAGCAATTTTGGCGCGTGGCAAGGACGGCGTCGCGCTGCTGCGGGAACATTTGCGAAGCAATGATTATATCCTGTTCTCGGCCGCCTGCCAGACCTCGCTGGAGATGCCGGGCGAGCAAGTCACCCAGGCGCTGACCGCGGAGCTGAACCAACTGCCCGCCGACAACAAAATCCTGGTGATCTGGACGCTGGGTAAGCGTGCCGACGCGGGCGCTCTGCCTGCTCTGTTTGCTCTGGCGAAAAAGGGTGAGAAAAGCGTGCGGCTCGAAGCGATCCGGGCTTTACCGCAAATCGGCGATACGGCAGCCGTACCTGCATTGGTGGAGCTGATGGGCGACGGCGATGCTCAGATCAGCCAGGCCGCTCAGGATGGCCTGGCCGCTCTGCCGGGCCAAGGGGCCGACGACGCCATTACGGCCATGCTCGATGGCCGCCAAACAGACCAGCGGCTGACTGCGCTCGATCTGATGGGACGGCGGCGAATGACCAGGAGCATTCCCTCGCTGCTCAAGGCCGCCGGCGACGCCGACGCGAAGGTTCGTCCGGCAGCTATCAGGAAAGTAGGCGAGCTGGGCGGTCCGGATGAATTGCCGGCACTGCTCGATGTGCTGATGCGGCTGAAGGATTCACAGGACCTGGACGCCGCAGAACGGGCTTTGAGCGCCGTGTGCGTCAAGACCGATAATCCGCAATCTCATGCGGGCAAGCTCATCGGCCTGTTGGCCAAAGCCCAACCTGCACAAAAGGCCGTCCTGCTCCGCGTCCTGGGCGTCGTTGGGGGACCCGATGCTCTGAAGGCCGTGCGTGCGGCGGTTGATGACGGCGACGGCCCGGTTCGCGACGCCGCCTTCCGCGCGCTGTGCTCGTGGAAGACAGCCGATGCAGCACCCGACCTGCTGACGATGGCCAAGTCCGCCCCGGAGGCGTCCCGCAAGACAGCGGCCCTGCGCGGTTATATCAGTCTGGTTCGAGACGAAAACCTCTCGACCGAGCAGAAACTGGCGATGTGCAAGCAGGCGGCTGAGCTGATTGGCCGCAATGAAGATAAGAAGCTTCTGTTAGGCGTGCTGGGCACGGTGCCGTCGGCCGAGGCGCTGGCGATGGCCATGACAAACGTGGACGACCCGGCGACCAGAGACGAGGCCTGTTTCGCGGCTGTGGCGATCAGCGAAAAGATCGTCGAACAAAAGCCCCAGGAAGTCACCGAGGCCCTGCAAAAGGTGCTCAAGGCCACGGAGAATAAGAACGTTATTCGCAACGCCAAACAAACGCTGCAAAAAGCCAGAAAAAGATAGCGAATTAGAGAATTAGCGAATAGTCAAATAGGGTGTGCAAAAAGTTGCATACCCTACGTGCTAATCAGCTAAGTAACCGAGCTGAGCTTATCCCGGTTCTCATAGACTTTGACGATGGCGTTGATGACGTCGTCCATGTCTTCTTTGGTCCCGAGCAACGGGCCGGACGCCCAGATCATCGCCATCTCCTGACAAACCTTGTCGCAGTTGGGACAGGCAATCTCCTGGCGGTATTGTTTGAGCCTTTTTTCCGAGAACATCTTGGTATAAACCGGCCGGCTCAGGATGTGCTCGATCCAGGGTTCTCGATGCAGACCCTCGGCGATGTAGGGGCTGAGGCTGACGCCTTCGGCCCCGAGGGCCTTAAGGAAGGTGCTGCGCGGCACATCGTTGAAGTGTTCCTTCAGGTACGAGGTGGCGTACAGATAGAACGAGCCGCTGGCGGTGCCTTCGTATAGCTTTTGCGGACGAATGCCCGGAATATCTTTGAGCCCGGCGGTCAGATAGGCGGCGTTCTTGTTGCGGCGCTCGAAGCGTTCCAGAATCCCCGGCCACTGGCCGAGCAGAACGGAGGCTTCGAACTCGTTCATCCTGTACTTCGGCCCAGCCATCTCGGTGACACCGCGCCGCGACGTGCCGTGGTTGTGAACCGTGTAGCATTTATCCATCAGCTCTTCGTTGTCTCCGATGACGGCGCCGCCCTCTCCGCAGGCGAGGGTCTTGCTCGACTGAAAACTGAAACACCCAACGTCGCCAATCGTGCCTAACTTCCTGCCCTTGTACTCGGCCAGATGCGCCTGGGCGGCGTCCTCGATCACCTTCAGGTTGTGCTTTTTGGCGACCTCCATAATCCGGCCCATGTCGCACGGCTGGCCCATCATGTGCACCGGCATAATCGCTTTGGTGTTTTCGGTGATTCTGTGCTCCACGTCAGCGGGGTCGAGCTGATACGATTCGGTATCCAGGTCGGCCATGACCGGCAGCGCCCGCGCCGACAGAATAGAGGCAATCGTCCCCGGATCGGTGTAGGGCGAGGTGATAACTTCGTCGCCCGGGCCGATTCCGAGCGCCTCGACGCAGGTATGCAATGCCTGAGTCCCCGAACCCGTCGCCACGCAAAACTTCGCCCCAATCAGGTCAGCGAATTTCTTCTCGAACGTGGGCACGGTTCCCGACGTGGATTGGATCCGGCACCAGATTCGGCTTTTGGTCGTCTTTACGACGGAGTCCACGACGCTCTGGTCCCAGTAGGGCCAGTCCGGCCAGTCTTTCTTCTTTCGGACCGGCTCGCCGCCCAGGATTGCCAGCTTGCCTGCCTTCTTCACAATGTTTGCATACGAAGGAATGGTTCCGGAAGTCATTCCCACCAGCGAGCCGGCGGAGGCCGCCGCGATGAATTGCCGTCTTGTTAAGTTCCTGCCGTCCATCTCCAACCCCTTTCATTGAATGTTCTTTGCCGTGTGAATATCAGCCACAGTGCAATTATAAACCCGGCCGGTGCTCGCTGTTAAGCGAAATTGGTTTTGTTTTACACATAATAGTCTCCCGGCAGGTTCGTCGGGGCGAGACGCTTTTGCTTGTGCAGGCGTGCAAATCAGTGTAGATTACGTCGTAAGAACTGCCGGAACGCAAAGGGGCAGAAACAGGAATTCAAGAGGAGAAGTTCTATGTTGTTAAATCGCTCTTTCACGACTATCTTGTTTGCAACTATGATTTTGGCAAAACCGACAATCAGCGGCGCGGAGGGGCCGACGTATGCCGAGCGTCTCGGCTGGCCGGCGGGTACGAAAGCGGTCATTTTCCACGTGGACGACGTGGGCATGTCGCACAATTCGAACATGGGCGGGGTCAAAGCAATCGAAGACGGCGTCGCCACGTCACTCAGTATCATGATGCCGTGCTCGTGGGTGCCGGAATTTGCCGCCTACGTCAAGGCGCATCCGCAGGTTGACGCCGGCGTGCATCTGACCCTCACGGCTGAGTGGAAGAATTATCGGTGGGGGCCCGTCGCCGGCGGTAAGGCCGTGCCGGGGCTGGTGGACGGCGACGGCTACTTATGGCATGGCGTGGCCGATGTTGTCGCTCACGCCGATGCCGACCAGCTCGAAGCGGAGATTCGCGCCCAGGTTGATAAGGCTCTGTCGATGGGGATCGAGCCGACGCATTTGGATTCGCATATGGGGACGTGTTTTGTGCCGCAGTACATCGAGCGCTATGTGAGGGTTGGGATCGAGAAGAAGATACCCATCCTCATTTTCGGCGGGCACATGCAGCATATCGGGGCCGAAGCCGCGGCGTTCAAGCCGCTGGTCCTTTCGATTGCCGAGAAGGTTTGGAACGCCGGCCTTCCGGTTATTGATGATCTTGTCACCAGGCCGACCAATGCCGAGGACTACCAGCAGAGGAAAGCGGAGCTGATAAAACTGCTTGGCGAGATGAAACCCGGCGTTACGGAGATCATCGTCCATTGCACCGTTCAGACGGAGGAGTTCTCGCTCATTTCCGGCTCGGGGCCAACCCGTGAGGCGGAGCTGCGCCTGATGACGGACCCGGACGTCAGGGCATTCATCAAGAGCGAAGGAATCATTCTGACCACCTGGCGCGAGCTCAAGCAGCGGCGGCAGCGCGCAGAAAATCAGCCGGGTGGGTCGATACGATGAAAAGGGTCTGAGAGCGCCAAGTCGTGGACGATTCGTCCCTCGCTGCTCGTTACCTGTGGAGAACGGCTTTTGTCCAGCGGCAGGTGCGCCACTGAGCCAGAACCAGAACCAGCATGGTCAAGGCCCAAATGCCCGAGAAACGCAGGTAGAAAAGCCATGCCTCCATCGTGCCTGCGGCCTCGTTTGCGCACTCGCGTGCCAGCTCTGAAGGCGTATAGATGGTTCCGAAACTGCCGGGGGGAAAAATCGTCTGCCAAGGCAGAAGCAGAATGAGCATGACTACGGAAAGGTAAAAGGCGCGGGAAATTTGGCTGAGCCCCCTGAGCTCACCTGCGATGGAGACTATCAGGGTAAAAAATGTTGTCAGGCTATAGAGCACACAGGCCAGCACGACGATGGTGTTGATGGGCTGTATGACTGATGCGACGTGTTTGAACGTCAGGTCAAATGGAATCAGGCGGCCCGCCACGATGGGCGACGGATGACGAGTGACGGCCGATTCGGCGGCGGCCACTCCGTCGGATACCGCATCCGGGCCGAATTCGATCTGTCCCGTGTGGGCCAGCCAGAAGATTGCCTGAAGCAACACAAGACAGAGTATCGCCGCGACGAACAGGAAATTCTTCCAGCCGCGCAACACGCCGGCCGCTTCGAGTACGTCTCTTGAGAAAGCCGAGCTTCTTAAGCCGGGGTCATCCTGCGTCAGTCCCCAATCTATAGTTCTATCGAGTTGCTCACTTTGTCCGGTTTTTCCCGTCCGGGTCAGGAGCAGCACCAGCAAGCCCGCCGCCAGGGCCGGAATCATCCACGTCGTTTGCGGTATGCCCGTGGCCTGCGGCAGCGTCACTGGGCCGTAATTGAGGACTTTCTCCAGCGGCCCGACAACGGAAGGGTAAATCAGGATATAGACGTGGGCGCCGAGGAACATGCCGATGACGGCGGCCAGGGCGTCGAGCCGGCCCGATGCGACGGCCGCCGGGCCGGTGCCCGGACAAAAACCCGTGAGCCCCAGGCTGAGTCCGACGAGAGCTCCGCCTATAAGCACGGGCAGAATGACAGCGGGCTTTATATCCGGATTGGCTGCTCCGCTACGATCCAGCAGCCACGTCCCGATCATGGCGACAAGCACGGCGGCGACCACGGTGCGCAGCGCATGAAAGTCTTTGAGCCTGAGCGAGCCGATGATCTTGTCAGGGTCCGTCAGTCCGGCCAGGACCAGCGCCGCCCCGAAGATTACACCCATGATCAAACTGATAATAGAGGCCGCCATATTACAATCCCCGTTTGTCTTTGTTTGGGGCCTTGGGATAAACGAGGTAGGCGATAAGCATGCCGGAGCCAAACGCGGCAATAGTAAACGGAATCGCCGAAACGGCAAGTTGCGCCCAGCCGCTCCCACATTGTCCGACAACGCCGCCATACGCCAGTCCGGCGCCTAACAGTGCGCAAAGCCCGCCGCAGAATCCGGTAATCAGGCGAAGCAGCACGGGATCATTGTGGTTTTGCCGCCACCAGGCGGAGCTGACGCGGATTTTCCACGTTTTCAGGTGCAGGGCGGCCAGAAAAGCGCCGAGGACAAGGCCAATGGCCAGCCACCAGCCGGAACCCAGACCCAGGAACCCCGTGGTCTGGCGTTCCGAGTCTTGTGTCTTCAGCGACTGGATGAGCGGATGGTTCTCGGTGTATTCAGGGGCCACGTGCTCCAGTGTTTTGGCGTCGGCGACGACAAATTGATTTGAAACATCCAGCGGCTGTGCCAGGGCGATGGCCAGGACCTGCACGAGTCCAAGCAAAATGCCTGCGGTCCACCATGGCACCAGAGGCGTTTGGATTTTGAGTTCGTTCATGATCGCCTGGTCCTACCTTAGAGCCAAGAAAGCCGCAATTTTCTCACCACTCTTCCGTGAGGTTCGACCTGAGCGGGATTGTAGGGGGACAGGGCGGATGTGTCAAACAAAAAAACTCCGCACCCGGGTACCGGCCGTTTAGTGATAATCCTTGCCGTTGAGGCTGGCAACGACGGAGGCCAGCCATGCTTCAAACTCGGATTTCATGGACTTTACGCGGCCGGGCTCGCGGCTGGATAAGTCCTGCTGCTCCCCGGGGTCCTGGGCAAGATTGTACAACTCCAGCCTGACTTTATCGCGCTTGTCCTGGATTCGATGGAGCTTCCAGGGCCAGTCGAGCCAGGCGGCGTGGCCGGGGAAGGAGTCCTGCGGATATTGTGTGGTGATTTTGCCGGCGTCCAAATACAGCCGGGATACGTCCTGCGGCTCCTTGCCTGCGTTCTGTTCGTCCAGCAGCTCGGACATCCATTTGGCGCTCGGTGTGGCGATTCCGCTGATGGGATAGTCCCAGAAGCCCATCGGTTTCGGCCGGGCGGTCATCGAACCCTCGATAAGCCGGGTGAGGCTGATTCCATCAAGGGGCGGCTGGTTCTCCCTTCGCACGTCCACAATCTCAAGAAGGGTCGGATAGATATCGCAGGTATTGCACGGGATATTGGTTGTCCGTGGTTTGGGGATGCGTGCGGGCCATTCGAGCATAGCCGGCACACGAAGACCGCCTTCGTATATCTGGCCCTTGTTTCCGCGCCCGCCCGTGGTTCCGAGGTTGGGAAGGCCCCCGTTGTCGCTGCAATACCAGAGGATCGTGTTGCCGTGGATGCCGAGGGTTTGCAGCTCTTTGCGAAGCTTGCCGAAGGCGCGATCCATGCCGGTGATCTCGCCGTAGAAATTTTGCAGGTTCTTTTTCTGGTCGGCGTACAGTACGCGGTCTTCTTCAATAGCCTGGTGCGGAGCGTGAGGAGAACCGAACCAGACAACCGCGAAGAACGGCTGCGGAGATTCGGCGTGCCTGCGAATGAATTCCAGGGCGGCATCGACGGTGACCATGGAGCTTTCGCCCTGGTTCTCGACGGCACGGCCTTCCCGGCTGAGAATGGGATTGTTATCAAAGAAGTTCCACGCCGAGAACCATTCGTCGAAGCCGCTGGCGCCTGGATTGACGGGGCTGCCTTTGAGAACGGAGCCGAGATGCCACTTGCCGAAGTGGCCCGTGACGTATCCGGCCTTCTTGAGGGCTTCAGCGAGCGTAATTTCCTGCGGGCGAAGCGAATAGCCCCACTGGAAGCATCCAAAGCGGTTCGGATGACGGCCGGTCATGACGCTGCCTCGCGTCGGCGAGCAGACCGGTGCGGCGGCGTAGAAGCGGTCGAAACGCAGCGTTGAGGCGGCCATGGCATCGAAGTTCGGAGTCTTCAGAACCGGATGACCGTTATAAGCCATGTCACCCCAGCCCTGGTCGTCGGCCATGCACAGGACGATATTGGGCTTCTTGGAAGAAGCGGCGCACCGCGTTGACGCGCAGCCGGCCACGGCCAGGCACGCACCCGCGCCGACGCGCTGCAAAAATTCACGGCGTTTCATTGGCATAGAATCTCTCCTGATCTCTACGATTTGACCTGAATGTACTGGGCCGCAATCTTATCGCCGGTTCCTTCGACCCATCTTCGCAGAAGCTCTCGATGTGTATCCATGACGTCTTTGTAGCCCGCTTCTTCGGCGAGATTCTTCATCTCACCCTGGTCTTTTTCCAGGTCCACCAAATGCTCGCGGTGGCCGCCGGAGTCGTAAATGGAGTACTTAAAGCGGCCTGTTCGCAGCATTCTTCCGTTCTCGCTCTCCGCGACGACAAAATCGCGCCATTCTTTAACGTCTTTGCCCTCTGCCAGCGGCCGCAGGCTCCTGCCGTGCAATCCTTCGGGTACGGTTATGCCCGCATAATCGCAAAGCGTCGGAAGAAGGTCCAGGCCGTTGGAAACCAGATGCGCATCGTCAACCAGGCCGGCGGGAATCTTGCCCTTGTAGCTCATCATGAATGGAACGCGGACGGATTCGCCGTAGAGCACTGACTTGTGCTCCATTTTGTGTGCCGCATCCATGTCGCCGTGGTCGCTGGTAAAGACGATCAGGGTGCTATCCTCCAGGCCCGCTTCCCGCAGGGCGTCGAGCACGATCCCGATTTCCTCATCGACCATTTCGGTCAGCCGGCAATAGGCCCAGCGGTGCAGTCGCCATTGGTCTTCCGTCCACTTCTCGCGAATATAGGCGCGGAAGGGCCTTATGTTCAGGTACTTCTGCGTGATGCACTCCGGCTCACCCTCCGGCACGGCGTGATTGGGCGGCAGGGGAGGGCAGTTGGCCTGTATAAAGGCGCTGACGTCGCCGCTGTTTCGCGCGCGATCCAGCACGGCCTCGCACGTCGTGGAATCCACGTTATTGGCGATGGCTTCTCCCCTTGAGCGGCTGAAATCATTGATTGCCATATAACAAATATCGTGCGGGTTGATAAACGAGGCGAACAGCAGGAACGGTTTGGTATGCGGCCCCTTGACGAATTTCGTGCAGGCCTCGGCCAGCTCCCGGCGGGAATTGCCGGTCAGATTTCGGTAGCCCAGATTCTGCAAATTGTTCATCATTTTAGGCAGATGCACCTTGCCGCCGTAAACCGTTTCGTAGCCCGCTTTCTGAAAGAGCCGGCTGAGCGACTGCTTCACCATCGCTTCGGTCACAGAAACCTCGGCTGAGTCCTCGTTCTGGCCCATTCCTATCGTGCTGGGCATCAGGCCCGTTTGCAGGCTGAACCGGCTCGGCACGCAGACGGGATTGCTGGCGTATGCCCTGTCGAACCGAATGCCCGAAGCCGCAAGCCGGTCCATGGCGGGCGTCTTGAGCCACTTATTTCCCATGCAGCTCATCATCCCGGCGTGCTGCTGGTCCGTCATGATGAATAGGATATTCGGCCTGTCTTCTTTCTTTTTAGAACTGTCCTGGGCGAATAGTGTATGCCTCGGCGCCAGGCCCAGAGCAGCGGCGGCGGTCGCCGTGATGAATTCTCGTCTTCTCATTTTTCTCTCCAAGTCTCAACCGTTCGTCTGTCCCGAAGGGCTTGGCGCACCCGAACGGCCATCGGGCGCCCGAGTTTGTCACGTTTTTTGCCTGAAGATATACGTTATGGCGCCGCGTGTGCAACCATCAACGCACGTGCCGCAAAGGATACACTCGGCGTTCTCCATCTGCTTTTTGGCGACCATGTTCTCGACGGGAAGGCTCATCGAGCAGTTTTCAGTGCATTTGCGGCACTGGATGCAAACTGCAGGCTTCGCGGCGAGCCTCAGGGACGGCCATTTGAAGATATTGGCTATCTTCCTGCCGAGTACCATAAAAGGCGCCATCCAGCAGATGTGATGGCAAAACGACCGCTTGCCGATGATAAACGCCGGAGCGGCGATCAAAAGTAGCACCATAAGATAAGTCACAAGAGCATACACGTTGGCGATTGAGAGCCCATGACTTGTCTGGTAGAAAAAATCCACTTTCTTGTATCCCCCGGCTTTGAGGGCTACTATCACGATCGCGCTGATCCAGGGTATCCAGATGATCCATTTGATGTAATCGCCGCCTTTGACCTTTCGGTCCCTTGCGAGAAATATCGCCTCCTGGCAGCCGCCGGCGGGACATACCCACCCGCAAAAGCCTCTGCCGAGAACCAGGGAGCTCAGGAACATCAGCGAGAACATGATAAAGCTGCCGTTGATGATGCCTTTGGCTGTGGCCTCAATGATCAGATAGGGGGACATGTAATAAAATGTAGCGGGAAAAAGGAAGAATGAAAACAGTATGATTGCCTTTCTTATGTTCTGTCTGGTGTTCATCTTGCAGCGGATGTTTAGGATTACTTCATATTGTTCGCATCAACGGTTTTATATTCTCTCTGCCACCCGATCCCGCCAGTTGTGAATGCCGGTCCGCCAGGTACTTCTTGTACGGTGACGTGGAGACTGCGAAGCATTTCCAGATTGTCCACAATTTGTTGCCGTGAAAGTAGAACATTCTGAAGGCCTGGCATTTGAGCAAGCGGCTGGAGGTCAGATACATTAGTCTCTCTCAAATCCAGAGACCAAATCTGTGTACCGGCCAATGGGGAGATATCACTAACCGGGGACTCTTCCAAAGAGAGATGTCGCAGAGGGCATCTCCTGAGAGGATTCAAGTTAGTTACCTGCGTATTGTGTAGGGTCAAAGAAATTACGGGTAGTTCGGAAAGGATGCTGATGTCCTTGACCTCAGGCCCCTCCAAGTTTATTGTTCTGCCTCCTTTACCACCTCCCCAGTAAACAAATTTTACAAGAATCCCATTTTCTTCCAGAAACGCTCTTACTCGCTCAGCTTTCTGCTGGTCTGATCGAAGCCGCACGGTGTTCACCCAATCCCGCATGACATATCGCAAATGAAAAATAGTCGCCAGTGCGAACAAAAGCAGGAGTCCACAAAACATGATGTTCTTGAGTTGCGCTTTTGCCTTTGTCAGAGGACCGGTTCTGCCCTCTGTTTTCTGAGCCTGCAATAGAGCGTGCATGGCTCGACGGTCGAAGGCCCAAATCACGAAAACCAGGCCAACAAACGTTGTGGCCAGTGCGTGTAATCGCATATGCTCACACCGAAGGGACGTTATTTCTTCGCGGGAAGATCGAATCATACGCAAGAGCGTATCGTGATCACTGTCTTGCTCCGCAATCTTGGAATACTGCTTATCACGTTCAGCGTATACGTCAGGAGCCATAGTGGCTGCTCGTATGCCGTACAGCCCTGCGACAAGAATGACTGCTCCGAGGAACAAAGTAGGGATGAAATAGCTTCTTTTCATTGGCGCCAGCTCAATGCCCTCATTCAGATAGATTCTGCCCATTTCTGCAATTCGATGATGTTTCCTTCGGGGTCGGTCACATAGATGAATGTGACCGTGCCGGCGCCGCGGATTTCTGCGGCGACCAGATCGCCGACGCGGCCTCCGCCCGCCGCCATGACCGTATCTGCGGCTGCCTGGACGTCATCGACCTCGAAGGCAAGATGGGCCAGGCCGGGGCGGTTGATTGCTGTTTCCAGCCGTCTCTTTGTCTTATTATACTGGAATATCTCGAGCGTTGGACCTCCATTGCCATAACCCGGCAATCTCAGGTGAACGCCTCGAATCTCCGCGCCGGGCACGCCCGTGCAGCGTTCGACCCATTTTTCGCCGGATCCTCTCTCCGGCGGAACCGGCTCGCAGCCGAAAATCCGCTCGTAAAAATCCGCCAGCTTCCTCCAGTCCCGCGCAACGATATTCGTATGTTTGTATTTTGCTTTCATTTTTTCGAGCTCTGGGCCTTCTGCGATCTTATATGATTTCTGATGGTCTTGAAAGCGACTTGAATCATGCGCTGGTTCCCAAGCCGGCGGTGACGGCTCTTTTCTTCGTCGGTAGTGAGTATGTGCTCGCCGTTTTTGGGGCAATCGTAAACGTAGAGCAGCGCGCCTCTGTCCATCCCGAAGTATTCGGCCACCGCAAACGTTGCCGCTGTCTCCATGTCAACTCCACAGAATCCCTGGGCGGCCCATTTCTCGATGTCGTCGCTGCTTTCAGCGAACAGAGCGGAGGTTGTATAGACGCGTCCGCAGTGAATTTTCAACGGCTCTTCGCCGGCGGAGGAAAGGGTTTCTTCGAGCCGGAGTGTGGCCGAGACTTCCTTTCCATCCTGCTTATAGTACTGGGATGCTCCTTCACCGCAATAGGCGCTCGAGACGGCCAGAAGATCGCCGGCCGAAAGCGGGCCCGCCAGCGCGCCGCAGCATCCGATCTGGATGACCAGAGGCGTACCCAATACGCCGAAAACGTGCACGATTTCCGACGCCATCGGGGCGCCGTAAACCGACGCGAATGCGACGCACGTCCCATCGAGCTGCCCGATGAAGACGTCGTCGATCACGACGTTGGGATCGCAAATGTCGAGTATGTTGGAGAAGTATTGCCTCATTTCGGCGCAGTAGCGCTTGAGCGCTCGTGTTCCGCGAATGATCAGGGCCGCGGGGATCCGCTCGTCGGGGATATTCAGCAAAGCCTGCCAGTCGGATTTTGTCAGATCGTGAAGCATATATTATTTATCGCTGCCGGCTCTCAGGAAGCGGATGCGAGGTCAGGCCATCCTTATCCGGAGAGACGTTGAGTAGATGGTTGGTATTTCGTATATTACGAAGCTTAATGTCATTAACTCAGTCGAGTCACGATTACGTTGATTATCTGATTCTTTCGTACTATTGCATATCCTTGTCTCCCATATAGAGCCGCCCAACTCTTTTCATCCGATGTGAAGAAATAGAGTTCATCGCCTTCCTGATATTTGCTCTTAAATTGATTCCACCGGTCATTCATAAAACCAAACGGCACCTTGGGTATGTCTTTCCGATCTGTCTTTGATAGATTTTCAAGTGACTCGTTCTCGACCTCAGCGATAGTGAGAGGTCCTTTGATTTCAACAGAGAAGCCCAGTCCGAAACGTTCGCTGATTAGCTCGCAAACTTCATTTCGACGTTCCGGAGATATTGAATCTGTGGTGGTTGTCGAGGAATCAGAGGATGCTACTCTCAGGAAGCGGATGCAGACGGGTTTTCCGACGGAGATTTTGTTGCCGGTCGGTTCGAGCGCGCCCGTTTGCGGGTCGATGCGGAAGACCACGATGCTATCGCCGCCCTGATTCGCGACAAGACAGAATTTACCCGTCGGGTCGATGTTGAAGTTCCGCGGGGTTTTGATATCGGCGGTCTCGATCTCGACGAGCGTGAGCGTTCCTTTGGCCGGATCAATGAGGTAAACGGCGATGCTATCGTGGCCTCGATTCGAGCCGTAGAGAAACTTGCCGTTCGGGTGCACGCGAACCTCGGCGCAACCATTGGAGCCGTGGAAATCCGCCGGAAGCGTCGGGATGGTCTGGATTTCGCTCAGAGCGCCGGAAGCCGGCTCGTAAGCAAAAACGGTGACCGTTCCGGCGAGCTCGTTAATAACGTAGGCGAACTTGCCGTTTGGATGAAAGGTAAAATGCCGCGGCCCCGAGCCCGGTTTGAGCCTGGCGAACGGAGGGTCGTTGGGGACGATTGTCCCCTTTTCGGCATCCAGCCTGTAAATCATAATCTTGTCGATTCCCAGGTCGGCGACGAAAGCGAAGCGATTGTCCGGGCTGAGGTTGATCGAATGAGCGTGCGGTTCTTTCTGGCGACTGGGATTCACGCTGGAACCTTCGTGCTGCACGACGCAGGTCGGCTCGGCGAGTGAGCCGTCCGGCTTGATTGGGATCGCCGAGGCGCTGCCGCTGCCGTAATTGGCGACCAGTGCAACCTTCCCTGTACGATCGATATTGACGTGGCAAGGTCCCGAGCCGCCCGAGGGCTGCTGGTTGAAGAATTTCAGGTTGCCCGTTTGCGCGTCGATGGCGTAGGCGCTTACGGTTCCGGCGCCGCCGGACTCGCTGACGGCGTATAAGGATTTGCCGTTGGGATGAATCTCCAGAAACGAGGGATTCTTAATCTCCACCGCAAGGACCGGCTCTGAGAGTTTTCCCGTATCCAGATCGAGCAGGCTGCGGTAGATTCCCTTGCTGGCGTTTTCTCCGCCGGTGTAGGTGCCGAAATAAACGGGCAGCGACTCTGCAGACGCCGTCGATAACGCCGCAAGTAATGATAGTATCGTGATAAAAACTCTCGCACTCATAAGCGGATGCCTCCTTCATTAAATGTTAATATGTCGTTATCTTGGACTCCGTCCCCGTCGGCACCTCACTCATGTAGCGCCTGCCTGGGAACACATTCTTGCCCCTGCTACGGGTTAGGGTCTTCACCATAGGGAATCTATGCTCCGAAGGCCGGATTTTCAAGGGAAAAGTCGAGCCGGCTTGCTCCGCGGCGTGCACGCATCAATGCGGAAGGCGGTCTCCAAAAGGTTCTTGCAGGCTGCGTCGAATCGGCGTATTCTGATGCCAGGTCAGCCTTGAGTATAGGGCTGAGAAGATTCAGGTCGTTGTAAGGAGTTGTTCGTCATGAGTTTGTCCGGCTATTTTGAAAAAATGGAAGGTCTCGGCATTCTGGCTACTGCCGATTCGGATGGAATAGTTGATCTTGCCGTTTACGCCAAGCCCTACGTGGTCGATGAGACAACGGTAGCGTTTGTGATGCGAGAGCGTCTGACCCACCAGAACCTTAAATCCAACCCACACGCGGCGTACATGTTTGTCGAAAAGGGTAAGGGATATTCCGGCAAAAGGTTATATCTGACGAAAATCCGGGAGGAAACAAACACCTCGCTCGTCGAAATGCTCCGCAAGAAGCAGCCGGAGATTTGTCCCGCTCATGACGATTCCAACAAGTATCTCGTGCATTTTCACGTGGACGACGTTTGGCCGCTTGTAGGCGATAAAACGTAGAAGGCTTTACGGCTGCGTCCGTCGCCTCACGCGGCACAGCGATACCTCATGTTATAAGACGTATCATCGAATTTTCGATTGTCGATTGATGATTTGCGATTGTTTCTCAATCGTAAATCGTCAATTGTAAATCATAAATCGCCCATGATTTTGCCCCCGCCGGTTGCATTTGTTATATTTTATGTATTAGGGGGTGTTCAAATTATGAAGACAAAATCCGGATTACGTGGACTAAGATGCTTTCTGGCGACCTGTGCGAGTGTTGCCTGTGCGTGCGTTTGCGTGCTATTGATAGCGGGTCAGTATCACACGGCCCGCTTCCAATTGGATACGTATGAACGCGAGTACCAGGGCTGGGAAGCCTTCCAAAAAACAAATCCCGCATACTTCGAAGCCAACACAGAAGCAGTAAAATCCTGCAGGAAAAGCTTAACCGAAGCGCGAGACAATTTCTGGGTGAAGCTTCCCAAAACGCACGTGGCAGGGTTGTTTGTTGTGGCCGGCCTGGGCAGTGCGGCCGTCGGCTACCTGGTCACGTGGATTGTTCTGTGGCTGCCAGGTATGGCCCTCAGTCGATTCGCCCGATGGCTGGCGCTGTGCTTTGAGCGTAAACCGAAAAGGACTCATCCGGCCTCATGGCGGGCCAGTCCTCCGTCGGGAGCCCCAAAGACGGCAACTCCTGCATCGGAGCGCAATCCCACCGTTCGCTGGGACAATCAGGTGTTAGTCCGTCAGACCCCGGCCGGGCCAAAATGCAAAGTGTAGAATTGAGCGGGATTTGCTCATTTGATTCTTGATCTTCCCGGCCTTCGCTCATAACCTGAAGGATCAGTCCGGCTCAAGCGAAGCCCCTACTTGAAGGAGGAGGGGAGTGAAGTAAGTAGGGGCTTAGACGCGCACTTCCTTGTTCTTTCGAAGAATCCTATTAGAACAACAATACAGGCCAAATCCGCACTCATCAATTGTGGTGACTACGTATTTTTCACAAAAAAATCCCTCCCGGTTTTGGGGCAAAAAAGGGTCATGTGCTTGATGGGGTTCATCTCATTGAACAGGGCCGGGCGAGGGCTACCATGGTAAGATAGGCTGGTGCGGCGGCGAGGCAACGGGTAGTCCGAAGGCGAATCTCAAGTCCGAAAACCCCGGGAGACCGGCCCCGGACGCCGCACTTCTACAGTGGGGCTGCCCCATCATGATTGAATCGGTAGGCTGGAGTCAACTGATAATCACCGGTTTATAGGGCTACTGGAGCCGATATTTTCCAAACCTCTATTTGGTCCTAAAGAGCGGCTGCGGATGAGCCGAACTTAAAGACGTTGGAAGGGCAACAAATTCGGGTGGAGTATCAAGAAAGACAAACAATCGTGAACGAACAACGGCACAACAGACTGCGCCTCTTGGTCAAGAAGCTGAACAAAGAGCGCAAAAAACAAGCGCAGAAAATAGATATACTCTGCAACGACCTTATCGGCGCGCAGCGGAACTTCATCAAGAGACTGGGCACCATAAGTTTCATTGCGAATTTCTGCGAGTCCATCGTCGGGGCGACCGACATGAACAACCTTCTGTACACTGCCGTGCGGATCATCAAGGCCGAGACCGCCGACGCTAACGTCTTTTTCTTTTTGAAGAACAGCGATGACCCCTCGGCCTCACTGAAGGCAGGTGCGCCGTCCGGCCCCGATTCGACGGATTTCGAGCTGCACGCGTTCGAAAGCAGCCAGCCGATTCCTTTTGCGAAGGGGCATTCCTGTATCGCGGGCATCCCCCCGGCTCCGCTCGGGACAGGCTTGCCGGCGAATGAGGGCCAGACGCCCTCGAGCCGGCTCGAAGCCTGCTTCAGTCCGGAATTGATAGACGGCATCTGCAAGTCGAACAGAGTCTGCACTCTCGATGACATGTTCGCCATGGGCTTGCAGGGTAATCTGGTTGGGCTCAACAAGATTTCGGCCGTGACTATTCCGCTGGGCCTGTCCGGCTCGTCGCTGGGTTTCATACTTCTGTATCGCTCATCGGAAAACAAGCTGACCGGCGACGAGATAGAAAGGCTCTCGGCCATAACATACGGACTCTCTCGCGCAATTGCCTCCTGCCAATCGCCAATCGAAAATCGCAAATCGCAAATCTAAAATCTGGCCTTGCCACGCCTTGGGTGAAAAATCATCCCTTGAGTCCCGCCGCAACGGCAGCGGCCCGCAGCTTATCGCCGGCCGGACCCGGAGATTGGCGGAATAGAACATCCAGCAGCTTTGGATACTGCTCCAGAGCCCGGAGCGTTTGCATCCACTTGTCCGGATCTCTCGAACGGAGCGACTCCGCCAAATCCAGGCAGATCGCCAGATAAGCGGTGCGGGCCTGCTGTTGAACAGTGGCGTCCTCGACGAACCCGGCCTCGATCTGTGGTTTCATCTTCGCGCGCAGGTCGGCGCGCTGCTTTTCCGCATCGGCGAGCGTCTCGACATTGGCTGGTTTCTGGGCGAGGAGGCGATAGACGGTCTTGCCGTCCCGGCTTATCTTCCCGCCGCCGTTCTCGACGATTACGCGGTCGGCCGCTTCGATGAGTCGGTCGCCGAAGCGTGTGATCGTTTCATCTTCGGGCATTCCCGGGCGAGTGGTGTTCTGATAGCGGTCCTTGATGGTCCAGCCCTGCTGCTGCATCCATCGCTGCCCTTTGATGACTCCGACGATGGTGGCAGCCGTGGCGGCGTTATTGTCGGCGTCCCACCCGAAATTGAAAGCATGGATGAGTGTTTTGACAAAATCAGCTTGGCCGTAAAGCAAGGCGGCAACGGTCGCGGCGGTGCATAATTCGAAGCCGTTCTGGTTGCGCGTTCGGCTCTCGTAGAGCGTGTAGTTGTCCCTGATGAGCCGGCGCGTCGTGCGCCAGTCATTCGGGTATTCTTTATGCCAGCGTCGGACGTCCCGGATAATCGGAACGATGCTGCTGTCAGGATCGATCGAAGCCAGACCGGCATCGAGAATGTCGTCGATCCGGCCGCTGATGAAGGCCGTGGCGACCATGGCGGTGAACAGTTGTGTCGTTTGTGCAGGCTCGCCGTCGATACTGACGTGCGTGTAGTTCAGGCCGATGCGAGCCGCGGTTTGGGGCATGGCCGGAGCGATCAGGCCGAACGTCTCACAGACAAACTGCCCCGAGATGTTGAAGCCGGCCCACGGATTGAGCGCGAGGCTGCCTGTTAACGGCGGATCGATGCCGATGTCCATGAGCTGCCGGACGTACAGGTTGGAGCACCAGATGTTCTGGTTGATGTGTCTCTTCCATAGCGCGGTGATTTGCTGCGGTTCGAGCATGGTCTTGCGGCCGGATTGCATTGCGACGATATACACCCATTCGATGTCCGTATCGTCGTCCGTTCGAGCTCCTTCGGGCAGGCCCGGCGTGTACTGCGTGACGTTACCAGGCTCCTCATAGTACTTGTTCTCGTGCGGTAATCCGTTAAGGTTGCCGAGCAGTTGCGCCAGCAGGCCGCCGCGGATTTTATCCTCCAGCGTCTCAGCAGACATCTCGATAAACTCACCTGAACGGTTCCCTGCTGAGGATGTCGCAGCAGTGATGGAACCATTGACGAAGAAGAACGACGCTAATGCGAAGCGCAGCAGCAGGAACAATTTCTTATTCATAACAATCCTCTGTCGTATCGCGTGGATGTGTATCTGTGTTCTGTGTTCTGTCTTCATCGTTTGTTCTTGCGCTGGTCGAGGCGCTCGCCCGCGGGGCGCTGTACGGGGATGCTCAGCCCGCCGCCGGCCTCAAGCTCGTCGAAGAGCTGCTTCTTCATCGCCTCAATCTGCTGGGCGCAGGACGGGACATTGATCAGGTTGTGCCGCTCGTGCGGGTCAGTCTGGAGGTCGTAGAATCCGTCGTAGTCCCACGCTCCGTGGTAGAAGATGTATTTGTATCGCTCCGTGCGGATGGCAAACACCGTCGGCGTAGCGGGGAAGTTCCACTCCCAGTAATACTCGTAAAGGACGTGGTCGCGCCAGGGGATCGCCTTGCCTTGCAGCAGGGGCAGGAATGACCGGCCGTCTATTTTCGCCGTTTCGGGCGGTTGTACGGCGGCCGCGGCCAGCAGCGTCGGGGCGATGTCGATGTTTTGTACCATCTGCGTTACCTTCGTGCCCGGCTCGATCAAGCCCGGGGCGTATGCGAGCATCGGCACGCGGATCGACTCCTCGAAGGCGTCCCGCTTGTCGTAGAAGCCGTGCTCTCCGAGCGCAAAACCGTTGTCGCTCATGTAGAGGACCAGCGTGGATTTGCCCAGGCCCGTTTCGTCGAGGTACTTGAGCACCCGCCCGATGTTCTCGTCCAGCCCGTGCACGGTTTCGCAGTAATGCCGGTACAGCTCGTCAAACGACAGCACGGGGTCGTTGTCGTATTGACCGGTTTCCCAATGATCGACGCCGTGGATGCTGTAACGGCGCTCGCGGACCCAGTGCGGCTGCGTCTGGTAGTTGTCTTCGGTGTTGGCCATCGTCTCGGGGCGCTTGACCGGGGCCTGTGCGTAGCGGCCTTCGTGCCGCTTGGCGGGTTGGAATGGGTAGTGGACGGCTTTGAATGATAGATAAAGAAAGAACGGCTGGCTCGTATCCCGCCCGTCTTTGAGCCATGCCAGCGCCTGGTCCGTCAGGATGTCACCCGTGTACCCCTGGATCGTGCGGCGCTCGTTGTTGATATTGAGCATCGGGTTGAAATACTCACCCTGGCCCTTGAAGCTGGCCCAATGGTCGAAGCCGGGCCGTGGGGCGTCGTCTTCGTGGCCCATGTGCCACTTGCCGACGAAGGCCGTCTGATAGCCGGCTTTCTGCAAGTACTGCGGGAAGAAGACTGTTCCGGCGGGCTCGGGCCGCTGGTTATCGACAATGTGATGATGGTGCATATACTGTCCGGTGAGGATCGAGGCCCGGCTCGGCGAGCACAGCGAGGTGCTGACGAACGCATTCGCCAAGTGCGCGCCTTGCTGCGCCATGCGGTCCATGTTCGGCGTCTCCAGGAAAGCCGGCGCATTTTCCATGAATCTCATGAAGTCATAGCGGTGGTCATCGCTGAGCACCAGGACGATGTTCCGACGTGCCGGCTTATCGTTCGGTGCGGCTTGTAAAGCGCGCCCGGCGGCACCCGGAAAAAGCCATGCGGCGGTGCCCCAGCCGACCATTCTAAGGAAGTCGCGCCTGCCACAGCAGGGCCGTCGTGTTTTATCGTGACCCGTCATTTCGTTGCCTCTGCGTTCCGTCATCCCCCAGTGACGCCGGAACGGATCGAGCGCATTCTAATGTAAAGACTATTTGCTTGTAAAGCCTTGCGATTATAATATGGGCAATATCCAGTATAGAAAGGAGCCCGGCTATGTTCGTGAAGCCGCAGTCATCGTTCACGAGCCTTGTTTTGCTTTGCACGGCGGGATGTTGGGCGATTGCGCCGGCAACGCCCGCCGCTGTTGCCGCAGTTGGCTTTCCAGAACCGTGGACGTCACCCTATCACGTGGATCCGGACTATCCGTTCCACGTGGTCAACGCCGAGGGACGGCACCTGTTCATCCTCAACAAGACGGCGTGGCTGTATTTCGGCTGCAAGCAGCCGCAGGCCGTGCTCGACCGGGCGACCGGGCAGGGTGTCAACGTGCTCCGCGTGAGCCTCGAAGGCCGGTACTACTACGAAACCGTTGGCATCGAGCTTTGGCCCTGGAGCGGCACGCGGGATAATCCCGTCTGGAACCAGTTCAACCAAGCCTATTGGGCCGAGGTGGAGCGGCGAATTCGCATGGCCGGCGAGAAGGGCATCGGCTTTAACGTCACACTCTATTGTACTCTCAGGCCCTCGGCAGCCGAGATCGAGTCCCAGCGGCCCTATTGGGCATACACCCTGCAACGGCTTGGAAAATACGCCAATATCCTCACGTGGGAGATCGCCAACGAATACATCGGGAACGAGGACTTCCAAAAGGCGGTCGCTTCGTTCTTTCATGAAAACGATCCATACCATCGCCCTGTATGCACGTCCGACGGCACGACCGACGACGCGGCCTGGCCCGACCGGCCCTGGCTGGATTTGGCGATCAATCATACGTGCACGTCCTCCAGCGAGCGTCACGACCTGCGAGACTGGTATCTGGCTTTGGCTCGCAATACGCGCTCGCACGGCAAGCCGGCCTTCTGCAACGAGTCGGGCCGGGAGAACCGCCACGGCAATAACGACGGCGTCCACCGGCGCAAACAAGGCTGGCTGTGGTGCGCGGCAGGCTGCTTCTGGACCTGGCACTCGTGGGACGGCTGCGAGGGAATCGATGAGACTGACTACGTTGCGCCGGGGCAGGAATTCTTGAAGCCGATGGCGGATTTCTTCCGCGCTTTGCCTTTCTGGCAGATGAGTCCGAACTACACTTCGCTGACGGTTGACCAACCCGACCTTGTTTGGGCGACGTTGGCGAAGCCGGACCGTTCCGTCGTGGTCATGTATCTGTGTACTCGAACCAGCGGCCAGAGCGTAAGGACGGCCTCCGCACAGGTTCGACTGCCCGCCGGCGCCTATCGCATCACGTTCCAGCGGCCGGCGGATCTCGGTGTCACAAAAACGCAGGAACATCGCTCGGGCGGGCTGAGCCAATCCGACCGAATTGTTCTGCCGGGCTTCGCGGACGATCTGATTGTGACCGTCAGCCGGCTGTAAACTCGTGGTGAAGGCTTGCATCGCGCCTCGAGAATCGTATGTATCGAAAATGGATGGGACAAAGGATATGAAACAATTTGTTATCTGTGGATTGCTGGGTTTGTTTGTCATGGGAATATCAGGATGCACCAGGTCGGTTGAAATCATTGCTCACCGCGGAGCGTCGTATCTGGCTCCGGAAAATACGATGGCGTCGGTCATGTTGGGCTGGGAAAAAGGAGCCGACGTGGAGGTGGACATTTATCTGACAAAAGATAATCGCATCGTCATCATTCATGATGATTCGACAAAGCGTACTGCTGGGACGGACATGAAGGTCGCCGAGGCCACCTCTGACGAGCTTCGAAAGCTCGACGTGGGTAGTTTTAAGTCGCAGGAATATGCCGGCGAGCAAATCCCTTTTCTGGAGGACGTCGTCCGGGCCATGCCTCCAGGGCGAAAACTCTATATTGAGATAAAATGTGGAAAAGAGGTTCTGCCCTCTCTTCGGGAGCTTCTAATTCGCAGCGGAAAAATATCCCAGGTCGTGATCATTGGATTCGACCTGGAGACCGTGGCGGAATCGAAGAAACTGATTGAAGTTCCAACCTTCTGGCTCAAGGGCACCGACAAAGATAAAAAAACGGAGCAATGGATCCCGCACGATCCGCAGCTTGCCGATGTGGCCAGGAGCAGGGGCCTTGACGGTCTGGACGTTCACTATGCCGGCGTGACGAAGCAGTTTGCCCGTGCCGTCAAAGCCTCGAAGCTGAAGTTCTATGTCTGGACGGTGGATGAGCCGGAAGAAGCCCTCCGGCTGGTCGAGCTGGGAGTTGACGGCATCACCACCAATCGCCCCGGCTGGCTCGAAGAGCAATTGAACAATCGTTCGCTCGGCAAGTAGCCGCCGGGTGCGACGATTCTGACCATCGGAAGAAACAGGAGAAACAACACATGGATATGTTACGCGTTTGGCCGATTGTGTGCGAGTTCGGCGTCGGCGCACTGCTGTGTCTGGTTGGAATCTGGTCTGGGCTGCGCGGTGGATATTTTGACCTGAAGCTCGCCGAAGACCGCCGGTTTGTGATAACGCTCATTGCCGGCTATTTCCTGCTGCTGGCCGTCGTGTGTGTCTTCACGTTCCTGGCGCCCAACTGGGCAAGCGGAGGCTCGGTATGATTGCTCAGGCGATTGGCAGAAATCTCGACTACGCCGTGATGCTGGGTTACTTTGTCGCCATACTGGGATTCGGCCTGTATTTCAGCCGATACACGACGACGACCAAGGAGTTCTTTTTCGGCGGACAAAGGTTTTCGTGGTGGCTCATTGCCTTTTCGTGCGTCGCCACAGTGGTCGGCAGCTACAGTTTTATCAAGTACAGCGAAGTCGGATTCAAGTATGGCATATCGAGCACGCAGTCCTACCTCAATGATTGGTTCTGGATGCCCATCCTCGTGCTGGTTTGGATACCCATCATCTATTACAATAAAATTACGTCCATTCCCGAATACCTGGAGGCTCGCTTTGACAGGAAGACGCGCATTGCGGCCACGTTTATTATTCTGTTCTACATTGTTGGATACATCGGCATCAACCTGTTCACCCTGGGCAGGACGCTGCACACGTTGTTGGGCTGGCGGGTCATGACCGGAGCCGCGGTGACAGCGGTCGCCGTGGCCTTATATGTTTACGCCGGCGGACAAACGGCGGTCATCATGACCGATCTGGTCCAGGGGATTATCTTATTGATTGCGGGTTTGGGGCTGTTCGCCGGCGCTATCTATCACTTTGGCGGTTTCGGTGATTTCTGGGCTCTATTGCCGCGCGGACACAAATACGCCTTTTCGGATTTCAACGGTCCGCCCGATTTCAGTTTCATCGGCATCTACGTTCAGGACGGCCTGGCCAACACCGGGGCGCTGATGCTGATGCACCAGGGCTTCATCATGCGATTTCTCTCGCTCAAGAGTGTCAAAGACTCGCGCCGCATGGTGGTTTGCTGGATTCTTGTGCTGGCTCCGCTGGCCGCCGTCGCCACCAGTTGCGGCGGGTGGATCGCCAAAGCACTGGTCAACAACGGCGAGCTGGCTACGCAGGCGAGCGATTCGTTTGTCAAAGCGGCTCATTTCTTGTGTGCTCCGGGCGTATTCGGCTTTGTGCTGGCCGCCCTGACCGCCGCTTTAATGAGTACCGCGGATTCGCTGATCAACGCTGTCAGTGCAATTTTTGTGAATGACATCTGGAGACCCTACGTCAAGCCGGGCAGCACGGACAAACACTACCTGCGGGTGGCGCGGATAGCGAGCTTGTGCGCCGCCGGCTTCGGTCTGGCTCTTGTTCCCATCTTTATGGACAAGACCATTTACAGCGCGCACAGCATGTTCACGGCCGCGACCACGCCGCCGGTGGTAGTGGCCATCTTCCTGGGGATTATCTGGAAACGTTACACGCCTGCTGCCGCCTTTGTGACGATAGTTGGCGGCGCGGTTTTGATCGGTTTGTCTTTCGTCTGGCCGGACGCCCTTGTGGGGCCCTTTGATTTCGGAATGGGGCCGGACAGCTACGATTTCATGCGAGCGTTGTTCGGACTCGTGGCGGCCGGCGCACTGGCTGTGTCGGTGACGTGGTTCACCCGGCCGAAACCCGAGGCTGAATTGAAAGGGCTCGTCGCCGGGACCCTGACTGACGCCTTATTCCGTTTCAAAGGCGGCCGGCCTAACCGAAAACCAGGCGGGAAGGTTTCGCTCCGGATAAAACTCGACAAGAGCCTCTCGGAGCAAAACGTGGCCCTCGTTTCTCAGTCGGCCCTGGACAAAATGGCCGCCGAGCCGGGCGACCTGCTTTACGTCAGTCACACTGCCTGGTGGTACGGAGGGCTTCGTTCCGTTCACGTCAAGGCCGGCTTGCCTTGTGACTGCGAGGACGCCGGGCTGGTACGAATCAGTCCGGAAGACGCCGCTTCGGCCCATTTGGCCGACGGGCAGCAGGTCGTCGTCGAGAAGATTATATGACAATGAATCCAAACGAATTACTCGATAGAACTTTTGATTGCGAATGTGGACGCAGCCACAGCGTGCCCATTCGAGAGATCATCTACGCCGAAGACGCCCTGGAGCGTTTGCCCGGCGTGCTGAGCTCTCTCGTGGACGGTCGCCGCGTGGTTCTGGTTGCCGACCGGCGAACCTTCGAAATCGCGGGCCGTCGTGCGCAACAGATTCTTGAAGAAGCGCGCTGGTCCGTACATCAAATAATCGTCCCCGATACCAGTCACGGCGGCCCCGTATGCGATGACACGACCCACGACTGGCTCAACGGCCGGCTGCCGCCCGCTGATATGGCCCTGGCCGTCGGCTCTGGCGTCGTGAACGACCTGACCAAATGGTCGGCTTTCGACCATAAGCTGCCTTACGCCGTCGTGGCGACGGCCGCCTCGATGAACGGTTATACCGCCGCTAATGTTGCGCCTTCTCTGAAGGGCGTCAAGAGCCTGATTCGCGCCCAGTCGCCGTTAGCGGTTTTTGCTGTCTCCTCCATCATCGCCGAAGCCCCATTCGAGCTTACGACGGCGGGCCTGGGTGACGTCATCGCCAAACCAATCAGCACGACCGACTGGCTCCTTAACCACATTTTCTTCGGCGAGTATTTCTGCCGGTATTGCAGTGAAATGATCAGTGCCTTGGAGCCGTATTATCTCGACCGGCCTCAAGACATCCGGGATCGCCAGCCGGCCGCGATCGAAGCCCTGTTGCGCGCGCTTTTGTACTCCGGTATCGCCATGACTATCATAGGCAGCTCAGCGCCCGCCTCCGGCGGCGAGCATCTTGTGAGCCATACGCTCGATATGATGTCCGGCGTGGACGGCGTCGCTCACGATCTTCACGGCCGGCAGGTCGGCCTCGGCACGCTGTTTACCTCGGCTCTCTACGAGCGCGTCTTGGGGATTGAGAGCCCGACTCGTGTCGCGGACGTCCCATCCGCGATTGATGACAACTTCTGGGGGCCCCTGGCCGGGGCTGTGCGCCAGCAGTACGAACAGAAGATTCCCTCGCTTGAAATCATGAGTCAGAAGCTGACCGACGGACAAACATGGGAGACGTTTCTTGCTGCGTGCCGGCGGCAGGTTCGTTCTGCCGACCAGATCAAGAATTGCCTGCGAACGGCCGAAGCCGCTCATACCTTTGCGGATATCGGATGCTCGCGCGAGCGTTTTCTGGCCGCCATTTTACATGCGCACGAAATCCGCAAACGGCCCTCGATTATCGATCTGGCCTGGATTCTCGGTATTCTTCCCGAGGCCGCCGGGCAGATCGTCGATCGTTGGCTTACCGGCTGAGGGGGTGACTAATATTTCTATGAGCGTGCCAGAATCAATATCGGCAATGAGGGTCAGAGCCCGCATTGCGTTAGCGGTCGGTTTGCTGTTCGCCATCGCCGTCTTGGTCCTGTAGTCTGACGCGGACGAAGAACAACTGAGACGCGCGCCGATAGAAGCCCATAAGATATTATTATATAAAGATTTACATTTAACTTTTCTGCTGCGACCGACAGGGACGAAGAAAATAGGCGTGTGTAAGGTTTTTTTCTGGCGCGATGCAATTGCTTTGTTTATAGTGACTTATGAACCTTATAAGAAAGGAGATTAAGTCATGGAAGATCAACAGGT